>Ga0315273_10001242_pt1 | contig 28730 bp, 28 predicted proteins | sample YL17G02_0_MG_FD_205753 | JGI IMG/M metagenome (GOLD analysis project Ga0315273, IMG submission 205753) | Sediment microbial communities from Yellowstone Lake, YNP, Wyoming, USA - YL17G02_0 | ecosystem: Environmental > Aquatic > Freshwater > Lake > Sediment | place: USA: Wyoming | collected... | reverse complement strand
GGTCCAGTATTTCCAGTAGGACCAGTTTCACCAGTAGGACCAGTTGTTCCAGTAGGTCCAGTTTCACCAGTAGGTCCAGTTGTTCCAGTAGGTCCAGTTATTCCAGTAGGACCAGTGTCACCAGTAGGACCAGTTGTTCCAGTAGGACCAGTTTCACCAGTAGGACCAGTTTCACCTGTTGGTCCAGTTATTCCAGTAGGACCAGTGTCACCAGTAGGACCAGTTGTTCCAGTAGGACCTGTTGGTCCAGTTGTTCCAGTAGGACCAGTGCAACCAGTATTTCCAGTAGAACCAGTATTTCCAGTAGAACCAGTATTTCCAGTAGAACCAGTATTTCCAGTAGAACCAGTATTTCCAGTAGGACCAGTGGAACCTGCGGGAAATACTGGACAAGGAACAAAACAGTCACATTCATCAGGTACATATGGAACTTCGTCACACCAATCACAAGTATTTCCGCAATCACATTCATCTGGTCCAACATAGTCACAAGATTCACAAGGTACATAGTATCCTCCATTATTACAAGGATTAGAGCAAGGATTAGGTGTATATGGTAAACCGTTTATATAAGATACTGTTAAATTAGTAACTGTTATATTTTGCGCATTTATATTACTCATTTATATAAAAAGCAAACATATTTAAATTAATAAAAAATATATTAATTTAAATTAATTAGGAATTGGAAAAGGTCTTTGATTCTTTTCGATTACTAAAGGTTCAGGCATATAAGTTGCATCTTTTTTGTATATATTTGCTGAACTTAATTTTGAAATTTCTGGAACAAAACAAGGAGCTGGATTAACTAAATTAGTTGAATTAATTCCTAGCAAAAAAGACTCTGTGTCAGCAGGGTTATATGAAAGTTTATTCCAAGGTATTTGACCAGCCAATAAACCATTTCCTGGCAATCGTGTATTATATGCAGCTCCATATTGTGAATTAGCATATAAAGTATAATTTTCAAATTGTTTGTATTGTTTTTCTTCTAAACAATAGTTTCCAGGTGTATTTCTATTACGAGTAGAGGCCATTTATATATACTTTTAAAAAAAAGTATTAAAAAAACTGTAATAATAATTAGAAAATAATTTCTTTTAATTTTAAAATATTATTTTCATTAATTTTCCCATTTTTTAAAAATTCGCTTATGCAAATATGAGTTAAATACATATAATCATAAGAATACATTAACATTAAACCGTGTTCTTTACTGTCAGTCATAAAATTTCCAGCTAATTTAAGCATATACTCTTCTAAGACATCATATTTTTCTACTTTTTTATATAACTCTAAAAAAGCTTTATCCATTTCTGTTTCATCAAAATCATCAATTCCAAATACATTTAATAATTCTTGTCTATAAATAGCTTCACGTACAAAATCTTTTTCTTCTTGTGTAATATTATCAGTTTCAATAAAAACATCTGGAGTATTATATGTGCAAACAAATTTTGTGTTATACATTTAAATATTATTTAAGCTTAATATTTAAATTATTATTTTTTTAAAGTTTTTAAATTATATTTTTATACATATTGGTAAGTAGAATGTTTGTTGAAATAATCGGCATCACGCGTTAATTCGCGTGATGGAACTCCGCCACGAATCCATCCTTCGGAAGCATCATTTTCAATTTTGTTTGCAGAGTTATCCATTCTAGCTTTCACTGCGGGCAAAAGTGGTGTTTGATGATACTTAATAAAGCTCTTTTCGCTCAAGTTATTAACACTGCGTTTGTTTACAATTTGTTCTCCTTGTTGAATTTGTGCTTCCATAACAGGATTCACTGACCCACGACCTAAATAAGGTACAGTAGCAAATGGACGTTGAAATAAATCAATACGGCATCTAGGGTGTGTTTGAATAGTTCCAATTTGAAGCTTGGATGAATCATTAATATTGCATCCACCAGCTCCAGAATTAAAACCACCATTGTACATAATACCGGGTTGCGAAGTTGCTAAATCAATAGGATTTTTCATTGAGCAGTCTGATGCGAAATAATTTTGAGTCATATAATTACAAGATGCAACATTTTGAATAGTATCTTGGTCTACACAACAACTGTCTAAACCAATTCTTGACATGTTATCGAATGTATATCCAGAATAAGTAGCCATTTATATATTATATTATACATTTTTTTATTCATAATTTATTAATTTAAATGTTTTTGTGTTTCTAAATGTCTTTGAAATAATATTTCAACATTTGTCCCAAAATCACATTTATCGCAATAATATTTCATTTCTTTTTTCTCTCTTCCTTTGTTGAATGATTTGTTAATATATGTAACTTCATATTTGTTAGGATATAAATATGAAATTTGGGTATACAATAATAAAAAGGACAATAAAACTTGTTACAATTAATGCTCTTAATAAAGTGTATAACGATAATTATCTTGAACTCTTGCTAACGCACCATCTGCATTTGATTCTTTACCTGAGGGCATCGTACCATAAAGATAACGCGAAAACGCACCTTGGTCACCAGGTTCTACACGGGTATTTGCTGTGCTATAAAACGCTCTATCACTCTGGTCTAGTTCAAATCTCTCCCAAAGGTCGCCATAAAGCTGTTTATTTGTATTTTCAATTTCAGGATTCATCATTTGAACAGCTCGCTTGACATTTTTGGTAATATCTTCGTCTACATCAACATTAAAAGAAGGTGGCGCGGATTTTCTATCGGGGTCGTCCATTATTTGTGTTAATAAAACATTGCTAAATGGATTTTTTTTATTACCTTCTTTAAATTCTGTTTTTAATACAGCATCTAATGTTACTGGATTAACATATGCGTTAGGTTTTAAATCAAATAAGCCAGTAACTTCGTTTCCCTGAACAGAAAAACCTTCATTCAACATTTCTTTTGTAACTTTTTGTTTTCGCATCTTAAATAAAACAAATATAACTACTAACGTTAAAATTCCTACAACCAAAATTCTTTTAGACATAGTTGAAATATATCCTAAAATTGTAATAATAATTATTAGCCTAGTTATAGCATTCAATTTTTGTTCATAACACATATTTGTTGTAGGCCATAATTCAAAAATGTAGTTTTTATTAAATAAAACTGTAGGATCATTGGACCAAAATTGTATTGTCATTATATATATATAAATCTTTTTAAAAAGTTTATCAAAACTATTACTAAAAAAAATAAGCAACCGTTTCACTAAAACATAATTAATAATGTCTACTTGATTTTCTTCTAGCTTTTCTATTCTTTTTAGTTCTATTTTTTTTAGTTTTATTCTTTTTAGTTCTATTTTTTTTTCTTTTTCCGCCAGACAATACAGCGTAACTCATATTATATCTTGTTTTCGGTTCATAATCTTCGTCATCTGAATCATCATCTGAATCATCTTTTACTATTCTTTGACTTTGAATTCTAAAACCATTTCTTGTATAAAAATCAACAACGCTTCCATAACAAGTAAGATTTACGACTTTAATTCCGTTTGATTCTGCAAATGTTTTTACTGCATTAATTAGTCGTGTTCCTACGCCAGTTGATGGCCCTGGTACACATAAACCACTTACTGTTATTTTATCAACATTAACATCAAAATTAATAACACCACTAAGAGTTCCTGAATTTAAAGAATATAATGTAATTCCATCACCAATATACATTTTTAAATCAGTTACTTCAATTGAAGTTTCTTCTCTGCAAAAATTAGGTATGCTTGATATATCAGAACGCAATTGTGTTATAGTTTTGTCTCCTATAATTCCAACATTTGTCATATTATATCTTTGAGCTCGTTTGCAATCAACGTAATAAATACTCATATATAAAAAATATATTTTATTTTGAAACTTATAGTAAAATAATAAGTGTCAAAAATGTCGGTCTATTATTTTGCAAGTGCTTTCTAAAGAAGCTTGCAACTTATTTGATAAATTTTTAAAAATTTCATTATAAAATGTATCATCACTATATTGTCTGCATGTGTAAATGTCAAATGAAATATGGTTTTTTTCAGGAAAGGTATGAATAGATAAATGTGATTCAGACAATAAAAATAAAACGCTACACCCAATAGGAAAAAATTGGTGTTCTACTTCATTTAATATATTGAAATCATTAGTTTTACATATTTCTCTCAACAAATCTTTTAAATCAGTAAGGCTATTTAGAAGCTGAACATTATTGATTCCTTTAAAATCGCAAATCATATGTTTTCCCGAAGATTCATATTCCTGAAACATTTGTAATTATATAGTATACAAAATATACTTTTAAATTACTTTTTGTCTTTTTTCTTTTTATCTGGTTTACTTTGTGAATTAGGATTTGCTCCTCTAGGCGTTCTTTCTATTTTTTCTTGAGAAGAAAAAATTTTTATTAAGTCTTCTTCTGAAATAGCAGGTTGTGTCTTTTGTATTTGTTGTTGTAAAATGGCAGCAGCTTGTTGTTCAAGTTTTGCCTTAGCATTTGCTTCAGCCTTAGACCTAATTCTCTCTTTAGTTTTTGCCATTTTTAAATTTTTATTCAGTTGAGCTTCCATTGCACTAGTATTTACTTTCCCCCCTAAGCCCATACCCATTTTACTTAACAATGATTGAATGTTTCCCATTCCAGGCATGTTCTTCATTTTATTCATCATTTCAGTAGCTTCGGAAATCAATTCACTTTCTTTCAAATCGCCAGACTTAATTCTAGAATCTAATTTATCACTAACCGTCTTAACTAATCCCATCAATTTTGTGGGATTTTTAACTAAATTTTGAAATATATCTTTCATGTCAGTAACATTTTCCATATCCATATTCAAATTAGAAGCAGTTTCTTCAGCAATTTCTTTAGCAAGTTGACCAAGCTTGCCATCTAACATTCCAGTAATATGTTCGTGAATATCTGTAGCATTAGGAATGTCTCCTGCATTAAACCCTTCTCCTAGATTTTCGGTCTTTTCTCCTAAGTTACCGCTAATATCAAAAAGACCTTGCATGTGCAACAACGTCTCTTCCAATTTAGACTTAAAATCGTCTTCATTTATAGCTTCAAATAGTTTTGCAGTGTCGCCAAAAGCATCTTTGTTTTCAACAGTGCCAATAATTGAAAATATAATTAATTGAAGGTATTTCCAAATAGTTTCGCGTGTTTTTTCAGTAATTTCAAATTGCCACAAATTTTTAAAATGAATATGTGGTAAAAATTCTGTATCAACTTCAGATTCTGGTTTAAACATATCAGGGTTTTGGTATAAAATATCAAGAAATCTAGGTGGAAATTTTTTTTGACAAAACTCAAAAAGCAAATTTATGCTGCTTTGTTCTGATTTTAAAATAGCTATGTTTCTTTCTTCAACCTCTTCTATGTAATTAAAATGTGAATTATCTTTCCACCACTTGTTAATTAGCGGCAAATATTCGGGAAACGTTGTCTTTAAATCCCCTACAAAATCTTTTATAACTTTTGCAAACTCATCCGGAATAACTTTTTTTTCGTCTGTCATTATTTTACTTAATATTAATTTTATTTATTTAAATCAAACTAATTTTAATATATATTTTTAATAATTAAATAATAAAAGTATATATTTACATATTTTTTTTTAAAACGCCGGAATATTAGTAAGTTCTTCAGTGCCACTAAATTTAATATATTCATCTAAGTTACATTTATGTGTCACACAATTCAGCTAGTTTAGTTAAATTTTGAATATATTTTATAACTTTAGATTGATTATCTGGTGTCATATTTTTAATTGGTTCGCGTAGTCTATTAATAGACTCCATAATTTTATCAGAATTTGAAGCCGATGAAACATCAGTCGAATAGTCCTTATTTATAAAAAAATCAATATTTCCTGTTTCAATTTCGCCTTTATATTTTCCTACAATAAATGCGTTCCAAATTTTGACTATCATTTTAGGGTTAGCTTTTCTAACAGTTAAAAGAGCATTTCTAGCGGTTAAAATATCTGCATCTTCTGGAAAAACATTTTGAACATCATTTAAAAAATCAAAAAAGTGGTCATTAAAAGCAGTTAATATATTATTTGACATAGTTATTTGTCTTATTTTCTTTTTAAATTATTTTTAATATAAAATTAATATTATATTGTAATTAATTAATTAATTTAATTAAAAACTCATTGGTGGTTTATTTCCTGTAATACTCTTAATATCTGCTTCTCTCTGTGCTTGAATCTGTGCCATTAAATCCTTTGACCCATCTTCTGCTATTCTATTTGCTCCTTTTTTGTATTCCTGCTCATCTGCTGGCGTTTGCATTGTGACATTGTCAGAATAATTTAAGTCGACATAATTATGCATTTGTCTCATTCCACCATTTCCTTTTGCTTCTAAATCTTCTGGAGCTTGGTCTAAAAAACTATATTGGTCTGAAACTACGTCTCCAAAACCTCCGCCAAATGAAAATGCCGTTGGTTCCATATTATTTTGTGTTGCTTTTCTTACTTCTACTTCTTGTTTTGGTTTTAAAAATTCTAATATTTTTTCACCATATAATACATTGTAACCTTGATTTAAAAGTAAAAGAGCTGGAACTCGTGTAACATTATCTGGCAATATAATGTTTTGACCATTGTCTAAAATAATATAAGTTTTGTTGTTTGCATCCTTTGTTCGTTTATCAATACAAATAAAATGAATATCTTTTTGAACACTTGATTTTGATAAGGTTTGCAAATATTTTTTTGAAACCTCGCAATATTTACTATAGTATAAAATATAACTCATCTTAATATATACTTAGTTATTTCTAATTAATATTTAACTCATTTATAAAAAAATTGATTTAAATTTTCAATTTAAATATAAACTAATATTAGATATTATGAATCCCCACGTTGAACTTAATGATATTCCTGAAAATGGCGACATGCTCTCATTCACTCTTAGTGGCGTAAATGTTAGCATTGCCAATGCTATTAGAAGAACAATTTTATCTGATATAAATACGATTGTATTTAGAACTACGCCAAACGAAAAAAATAAAGCTAATATAATTGCAAACACTAGTAGACTAAATAATGAGGTTATAAAACAACGACTTAGTTGTATTCCAATTCATATTAAAGACTACGATGAATTTCCTTTTAAAAACTATATTATGGAAGTAAATATAGAAAACAATACTGACACAATAATGTTTGTTACAACTCAAAACTTTAAAATTCGTGACCTTGTATCAGGCAAGTATTTAGATGAAACGAAAACCAGAGAAATTTTCCCAGCTAATGACTACACTGGATGTTTCATTGATTTTATAAGATTAAGACCTAAAATCTCAGAAGAAATTCCAGGAGAGAAAATTCATTTAACTTGTGAGTTTGATATTGGAAACGCCAAAGAAGATGGTATGTTTAATGTTGCGTCTACTTGTTCATATGGGTTTTCCATTGATGATGTGGTTCAAGAAGCTGAGCTACAAAGAAAAAGACAGACTTGGAAAGATGAGAGTAAGAGTAAAGAAGAAATTGATTTTGAATCTAAAAATTGGAAACTTTTAGACGGTATGCGTATCACAAAAAAGGATAGTTACGATTTTACAATAGACTCCGTCGGTGTATTTACAAATAGTGAGCTTATTGAGACATCTTGCAAAATATTAATAAATAGTTTTGATGGCCTTAATAATTTGATTGAAAAGGACGATTTAAAAATTATTAAATCTCAAAACACTATGGCTAACTGTTTTGATGTTATTCTTGAAAATGAGGATTATACAGTTGGAAAAGTATTAGAATATTTCTTGTACACAAAATATTATGAAACCAATATGCTTACATTTTGTGGATTTAAAAAAATGCATCCTCACGATACATATAGCATTATTAGAGTAGCTTACTCTGAAGCAGTTGAAATATCTACCATTAAAGGACATCTACAAGAATGCAATGCTGAATCTATAAATATATTTAAAAGAATTAGAAAGGAGTTTTTAAGACTTGTTAAAAAATAAATATAAAATTAAGTTTTACAAATATTAAAAAAATTTAAATAATTTTTTAATTATTATGCTTATTAAATAATAATTAAATAACTTAAATACAAATAAAAATATTTTGTATTTAATAATTGACGTGTTTTATACTCCTTACTAGATTTATTATAATTATTTTATAATTATTTTATAATTATTTTATAATTATTATATATGATAAATTTAACCGTTTATACATCATTAATTTTATCTATTGTAACGCAAGCAATAACAGGTATTGTCGAATTATTTTTTTTATTTATTAAAGTTCCATCAAATTTTAATCTTTTAAAACAAATGTTGGCGTTAGAACTAATTGTACAGTTTATTGAAGGTTCATTTTATGTGCATTGGTTGTATAATTTTAATAATATTTTAAATATTACTCCAAAAAGATACTTTGATTGGGCATTTACAACACCAACAATGTTAATTAGCTTAATTTTTTATTTAATTTTTTTGAAATATAAGGATACTGACATCAGTTATAAACTAAATTTTTTTGAATTATTTAACCAAGAATTATACACCATTATTATAATTTTGTTACTAAATTGGTTAATGCTTTTATTTGGTTATTTAGGTGAAATTAATTTACTTCCAACATTGTTAGGCGTGTCATTAGGGTTTATTCCATTTTTGATTTATTATTATATTATTTATAAAAAATATGCTATATTAAGTAATGACGGGTTTAAAATATTTTTATATTTTTTTATTGTTTGGTCATTTTATGGTATAGTTGCTGTTTTACCTTATAAAATCAAAAATATTTGTTATAACATTTTGGATTTATTTTCAAAAAACTTTTTTGGTATATTTTTGAGTTATTTATTATTTGTTAACAGTTATTAATTCTCACAATAATCTATTAAAAATTTTATTCATCGCTTGAAATTTTTTCTTCAGCTTCAGCTTTAATGTAATCTACATTTCTTTTTCGCATATTATAATTTAAACAATACATCAAAAGCGATGGATGTAGATTATTAACATATTTAATAACAACAGTGTTTGTTACGAAAAACTTTTGTTCTCTAAGGTCATTTAAGTAATGTTTATGAATATTAAACATATGTGTTCTGTATTGTTGAGAAAAGTCAATAAGCGGTTTTTCTTTTTTAATGTAACAAGAAACGTAATTTGAAAAAAGTGTTTGAGTAAACAAATGTAATTGGTCTCTAAAGTCGGAAAAATCTCTTTTGTTTTCAGGATAAAATTTCAAAAAATCTCCTACCTTTCCTTCCATTCTTAGGCACAAATACTGATACTGAAGCTTAGGTTGATTGCCTCTTAAATTTCTCACTTGTTCATATACAGGATTTCTAATTTTAGCACGCTCTCCTGTAACTGTATTATATAAAACAAAACCTAATGTATCATACGATGTATTCATTGAAGCGTATTTTTCAATCAAAACTGAGTACTTTTCAAATTCATAAAATTGTGGAAACTTAATAGTTGCATCATTCCAATCATATTTTTTTACTTCGTTAATATCTATATAATAAACTAAAACATTATCTTTATTGCTATTATCAATGCGATACAATGCCACTAAATATAAATTTGGTTTATTAAATGGAACAACTATCCGATTTTGTGGATGTTGTAAAACAAAACTGTAAGAGTATACCTGATTTAACTTGTCCAAAAATAAATTATTTTCTTTTGCAGCTTCTAAAAACATACTTCTAAAAGTTTTAGTGTTAGCAGTTTTATAAAAACTAGATGTAGCGCCAACTGTATTACGAGTTGATATTTCCCACGAACCACTTAATCCAATATTAGGATCCCAAAATACATTAATCATAGTTCCTTCAATAAATTCTTCAGCTCTAATGGATTCTGTATTCTCTGGATATCTACGAATAAAATCATCTGTTGGAATAGACTTAGGAGGGGCAAATGAAACTACATCATTATTACTATTTAGTATAACTGACCTACACAAACCATATGTAGAAACTAAATCTACGCTTAAAAAATTTTTGTCATATCTAATAACTTTATACTTTTGGTTATTAGACGTTTTGCATTCAACTTTATTTAATTTTAGTATATTTGAATCATCTTTATTATCGTTATTAATAATATCATTAAAACCAGGGATTACAGACAGGTTTGCAAATGGAACATTAGGTGAACACATATTTTAATTAGTTATATTAATATTTTGTCTTTAAACTATATTTTATATTGATTTTTACTTAAGCATAAAAATTTCTATAATAAATATAGAAACAAATGTCAACAAATGAAGAAAGCGAAAAAAAAACAAATAATACACAAAAAACGAATAATATCGTATTAGAATTGCAGCTAGGAGATGTTATTAAAATAACAAACCCTTTAAATGAAAATTTAAACGATAAAATATTTATTATAGATTATATTGACAATTCAAAAGCTTATTTAATTGATACAGATTCACTCGATAAAATTAAAGTAAAAATATCAGAAGATGGAACATTTGGTGACGGCAATATTACAAAAATTGCTATTTTAAGTAGAAGTGATACCGCTAGTTATGCAAGACAAAACGATTTGCTTCCTGGCAAATGGATAAATATTTATTTCGATGGGGATTTTCCAGTTATAATTACAGGTGAAATTACAAATTTAGAAGAAGATACGATTGAAGTAAAAACAATTGATGGTGACATTTTATACATTAACTTTGATTACAAAGGTATTCCCGAAGATTTACCAATTGAAACAATTGAAATTAGAGAGAGACCCACAGAACCAAAAAAAACGGAAATGGAAGAAGGACAAGACAATGAACAGGAAGAAGAGCTTGATTTAAGTATTCCTAACATTGAAAGACAACACGAAGTTATGGATACTGCAAAGCTTCAAATTAATATTCCAACTACAAGTATAAAAAATCAGTTGAGAGAATTTATTTTAAGAGCTGACCAAATAAAATTTGGCGATGAAGAGTTAGGACCTGTAGTGCAATTTGTAGATGTTTCTAGTAAGTCACAAAGATATAGCATTGAAACTCAAGTTTCTGATTTATTAGACGAGTTGTTATCAACTATACCTAATGCACAAAGAACGCCTAGAGTTCTTAATAATATTCATATTATGATTGAAAGATTTAAACAATTAAGAGAGAATTTTTCATACTTTGATGAGTTTGGTAATATTGAAGGAGCTTTAACTATAGAAGCGGATTTTAAACCTTTAACAAATTATTTTAACAAATTAAAACAAAATTTGTATTGGTTATTGCCTGTAGTTAAAAATATTAAAAAAGTATATGATCCAAATAATAACGACGATGAAAATACAGATATTGTTAATATATCCCTAGACAGAGATTTAAGTAATATGAAGGATATACTTGATAGATATAAGTCAAATACAATGCCTGTTGACCAAAATAAGTATGCAACTTTATATTCTGAATTGAATCCATATTTTACACCATTTGATTTGATTAGTGACGAAGACGTTGGAACAATTTTAACAGAAAAAACAGTTAAAAGCGATATTAATGTTATAATTGATAACTTAAGTGACTTTTACTCTTCTGTTTTTCATAATAATAATATTAGATTAAGACGTTTTGTAATTCAAAAATATAATCTCGGACTAACCAAATTAGATACTATTGAATCAACAAACACAAATTTAAAAACCCATCGTGTTGAAATTTCAAAACCAGATACTATGTCTATTAAATCTTTTTTATTTCTACCTGAACCAACTATTAGATTTTCAAAGATAAATCTTCCTGGAACTGATATTTTAACACAAGCTAATTTAAATTTAGTATTTTTAAATTATTGGGAGTTTTTAAAGAAAAAAACAATTGTTAATGATATTTTTATAGATACATTTGAAAATAGCATTGAATTTAATGAAAACAATTTTGCTAATAACATAAAACAATATATTTTAAATTTATCAGATGAAGAGTTGGGCGGACTTTCAAAAAAAGATATTTACTCAAAGTTTATTAATCTAATTGTACCAAAAACTAAGATATTATTTAATTTAATGAAAAAATACATTACTGGAAAACTTTCAATAGTAGATGTAGTGTCTTATCTAGAACCATTCTTAGTTTACACAGACCAATTAACTTATATGCAATATGTTGACATTATTAAGTTTATTGATTCAAGAATTTCTGAATACAATGTTAATTTTGTTGAACGTTCAAGAATATTCTCAATTCTTACAAGAATTAAGTCACAAGATTTGGTCGCAAGTAAGGCTTATTCCATTATTACTATTTTAAATGATAAAATAAAGGGGGAAATTTTTCAAGATTATGATATACAAATTGATAAAAATACATCAATTTTTACAAACTCAGAGTTGCTTAGAAAAATAACATTAAAGGATTATGGAAGACTTTACACAACAGGTTTATCATTGCAAAATGTTTCACTAATGTTTCCTGGTGAAATATCTAGTATTTTCGAAAGTGAAAAGGAAACGTTAAAAACAAAACAAAGAACCGAAGAAGAAAATGATACTTGCAAACCAATGATTGTTGCAAAACAGTATAATAGTTTGGAGGATTTAAATGAAGATAATAATATTGAAATTTACTTTGATAAAAAATATGATAAAACTAATTATTCTTTATTGGAAAATGATTATGAAAAACAAATTTTAACTATGTCAACTGAGGATTTAAAAGTGCACATAATCAAAGATTTAATGGAAAAGAAAAAAATCACCGAAAGTGAAGCAAATTATTTAGCTGATACATTAGTTGATGGTTATAAAAAAGTATTGGATGGACAGTATGCATTACTATATAATACAAGAGAAGACAAATCTAAGTTAGATGTTGATTATTATGTTCGTAGAGAAAGCAAATGGATTATTGACAATGAAGTTGCAGACAAAGTAAATACCGATGATCCAAATATATTATGCAACTTACAAGAAAAATGTGTTAGCACACTAAATATTTTTGATGAAAAATGTGAAAGCATTACTTTAAATGAAATTCAAATGCAAAACAATTTATTAAAAGACGTATTAAATGAATTTGACACAAGATATAAAATCTCAAAAAAGGATTTTGAAGAAAAAATTAATGAAGAATTTGAATATTATTCTATTATTATTGGCGTTCTATCCAATATTGAAACTAATAATTTATTAAAATATAACAATGAAAAATATAAAATAGGTGTTGGAATTGAAGATGACACAACTTCTACTGCTACATCTCCTAGCTTAAAACTATTAAACCTTATTTTAAGACAAAGTGATTTTGTTAAAAAACAGAATGATATAGTTAGATTTGCAAAATTATATACAAGACAACATATTTCTAGTATTTGGAATAATGAAGTAGAAGGAATTGGCGAAGATATTCACTGGTTATATTGCCCAAAATCTAATACAAAATTATTGCCTGTTTTTAAATTTGAATTGGCGTCTGAATATATTAGAAACCCTACTGGATATAAAAATTATCTAGATTTATTAAAATCAAGAATCGGTAAACTAAGTGATGATGGAGACATGTGGTGTGATAAATATACTGGGTTGGCTATTTGTCCTGTTGATTTTGATGTTGAAGAGGGGTATGAAGAAGGTTTTAGGGTTTCTACACGCGCCGAGTTAGAAGAAGATGCTGGAAATAAAATTACTTTTTCTACAGAAGTGAATAAATTTAAATATGATACTCCTGATTCAAAAATGATAAATAATATAGTAAATGCTTTATCAGTTGCAATGGGGATTAACATAGAGAATCAAAAAGAATTTATAATTAACTGTGTTTTATCATCATTAAAAGATACATTAGAAACTGAATCAGATTATAAAGATAAAGTAAAAGAAATGGCTCACAAAGGTAAAAAAATTGCATCATATAAAGATTTTTATAACACAGCTATTTTGTATTTTACTATTGGTATGTATTTAATTGCAGTTCAAACGTCTATACCATCTGTAAAAACAAGAAAAACACATCCTGGTTGCGTAAGGTCTTTTACTGGTTATCCATTTGAAGGTGCTGGTGATTTATCTAGTTTAACTTATTTAGTTTGTGTTGCTTATGATATAAGAGAATCGGGAGAACCATGGAATGTATTAAAAGGAAAAAAGATTGAGCTTATAACAGGTAGATTAAAGGCTTCAATTGATGATGTTTTATTAGCAAGTCCAGACGTTAAATTAAAATTTGAAGAAAAAACAGATTATTTACTAACTAATAAAGCAACTGAAATTCCAGAAGAACACGATATAACAAGATGGTCACAATTTCTTCCACCATTAGTTCCATTTCATATTAAACATCTTACAAATATTTCTCAAGAGTTTAAAAGCTCATTGATAAATGATTTAAAAAATGGGTCTCCAAACCAAAGAGAAAAATTACTTGTTATTGATTCAAAAATAATACAATTCTCTCTAGCAATTCAAGAAAGAATACAATCAATAATTAAAAAACATAAACTTATTTTACAAAATTCAAATAATGAACCTTATATTGAAAATGCGTGTTGTGAAGGTTCTGAAGGCGAAACTACTATTAGTTATTTTGAAAAACAAGACCCAGATATAACAGAATTTAATCAAATTGTTAAAAGGCTTACAAATATAATGACAGATGTTTTAAGTTATTCAAAATCAGGATTATTTTATAGCAACATTAATACTAAAAACAAATATCCACCAGTAAGCAATGCATTTGATGAAAAAATTATATATTTGTCATTTATTCACTTTTGCAAGTTTAAAACATTAATTCCAATTCCAGAAGATTTATTACCATTATGTACAGACAAACCAGACTCTATTTTAATTAATCCAAATGATTCATTAGATAGAATTATACAAAAATTAAAAGATGATGGTAGAAACTATACAAATGAACAATTGTTAAGACTTTTGCAGTTAGTTGGTAGAAACAATATAGTTAATTTAAATTTGGATTCACCTGAAGTGTCGTATATAACAAAACTAGGTGGTTTATTAGAAGCTATAAATGACGAAAATGATGAGGTAGTTGAAGGGTCATTGATTACTTTAATTAAAAAAGTTTTAGACACGTTTGATATAGCTTCTACTGAAACTACAAAACAAATAAGAGACTTGAATAATTATTTAATAAAGGCAAATGTCTCAATGAAGGAGGAAATTATTGAATTTATTGAAAAAAATAGTGGTTCTACAACAACAAAAAGTTCTATTAGAAAAGTTAAAAATGCTATAGAAAATTTATCTAATTGGATTTCAGAAACCTCTAATCGTAATGAAAACATTAAAATTTCAGATGAAAGATTGTATAATATCGTTAATTTTTATAAAACGTTTGTTGATAATTTTGTTAATGTTTTTCCAAATATAATATTAAATAAAGTTAATCATTCTGAAACGCTTATACCTAGTTATTTTGGGTTTTCCGATAATCACGCAAAAAAATTAAAAAAATATATAAATGAATATTATTCAAAACTTAACTCATTTTATGGCGTGTCTATAATAAGTAATGTTTTAACAACTATTCAAAAATCTGCACAAAATATTTTTAAATTATCAAAAACTACTCCTTGTTTTACATCGATTAAAATTAATGATAAAGAATTGAAACCTATATTTGATGAGAGAACTAGCAAATATTTGTATGAGTTTTATTTATTAAAGGTTCTACTTAATTATATAGAATTATCTGAGAATGATGAAATGTTAGTATTAGAAATTCAAAAAGAAACTCAAATAACAGATATTTTTGCAGCAGAGTATTTAGAAGAAAGAGAAACACAAGTTGATTTAACTATTAATAGTAGAGACGTTAGAGTCGTTGAAGGAAATATGAAAGAGTTAAGACAAAAAACTACACAATTGCTAATAGCTTTTATTGAAATTATGAATAATCAAAAGGATACTATAAATACGTCTTATGAAGAAATCCAAGATAGAGTGTTTAAGTTAAGAGAAAGAGAGAAAGACCTTGTTACTGATAGACTTAAACAAATGACTGATGAGGAAAGAGACGGAGATACAATTCTTAAAATTAATAAGCTCGGTATGTATAGCAAAGGAATGCAAAAAGGGTTGACTACATTAGATAAAAACTTTTATGATGAAGAGCAACAATTTAGAGACCAAATGGAAAAAGCTGAAAAAAATATTAGAAGAAAAAATAAAGATGCAAATGATGAAAATATTAACTTATTAGTTAATGAATATATTAATCAACAACAAATTGATAGCGAGATTAATGCAGACGCATATGATATGAGTTATATGAATGAAGATTTTTATAATGGAAATACTGACGGGTTTGAAGCCCCTGAAGAAGAGTATGAAGATTATGCTGATTTTGACTAAATTTTCATTTAGTTTTAGAGAAAATACAATTATAAAAAAAATTGTTTATAATTATATATAAAATGTACCGAAACTTTATTAGAGAAAATATTACTCTTTTTGCTATTGTATTATTTATTATAATATTTGGAATTATCCAGCTAATGAAACCAGCGTGTTTTTATAATAGGGATGGTAGTATAAGAGAATTTGGGATTGGTTACAGAAATAAAACTATTTTACCTATTTGGTTACTATCATTAGTTTTAGGAATTTTGTGTTATTTAGCTGTTATGTTTTATGTTGCGCACCCTAAGTTATTTTAATTATTATTTTTTTCTTCATAATATGAGTATTTATGTTTAATACATCCACAGTATAGTTCAATATGTTTTGCTTCATTTGCTTTTTTCTCTCTTCTAAAACCCAATAATAATAATAATAATAATAATAATAATAATAATAAGAATAATAACATCTAAATTCTTGTACATAATTTATATAATATAGTATATAAATTATTATTTAAATTATATTTTTGTTTACTAATTTGTTATTGTGTATGTTGTTCCTGTAGCTTGTTCTTGTGTTGTTTTTGCTTGTTGTTCTTGTTCTAAAAATTTTTGATAATTTTGCTCCATAGTTTTAGGACTACTTGCACAACCCTTAGTTGAAATTTTTAGTTGAACAATCGAAGTCAATAAAATGCCTGTATACATATACCACATTGCTTCACCAACATCATCACGCGTTACTACTAATTCAAACAATTTACTTTTCATTGAATCTGCTGCAGGACCATCGCTTTGATACTGTTCTTTCATTAATGGTTTTAGTATATTCCAATAATTATTGAAATTATCTGGGACTATTTGATTAATTAATATTGATGTATTTCCGCAAATTTTAATAATTGCATCAGCAGCACTTTGCATTGCTACTTTTTTATCTGCAGACATTGTTGCATCAGAATCTAACTTGCTTTGAATATTTTTATCAATTAGTAAATCAGTAAGAACTTTATTTGCAGAACTTGAAACATAGTAATAACCAATTACATCTGAAAATGCACTTTTAAATCCAGGATAAATTGTTAATACTAAAACTAATACTCCAAAAATCAAAATCCACGGCAAAAAAGTAAATATTCCTGCTGAACCTATATTTTCAGTAATGCTTCCACCACACGTTGAACTTATTATTGAGGCATTAACCATAAATTGAATTATAATAACTAATAATATGTAAACAGCTAAATAAATATAATTATTGCTTGTAAAAGAAGTAAATTCTTTTTGATTATTTAATGTTTGATATGTTAGTCTGGGTTTTAATGCCATATAATAAAATAATGTTGTCAATAAAAATGTAACAATATTTAAATAAGAACCAGCCATATAGATAATATGTATAATTTAATTTATATTTTTAACTATAAATAATATGGACTTAAATAACTTTTCTAATCAAGATTGGTCTTCGCCTAAACCAACTCTTACTGAACCAGGAGTAAGGTATTTTTTAAATCAAACACTTAAACAATGTCATATTATTAAGAACAACTTTCATAATTATATTTTTAACATTGGATTATTCATAGCATTTTTAATTGTTTTAGGACTAATACTTTTATATAAATATAAAGGGAAGCTGACTCCTGTTGAATTAGAGAGAAAAAATAAAGAAAAACAACAATACGTTTTATCAAAAATCAAAAATTTCCAAGAAGCAAAGCGTAAAGCTCATCAAGAATTAATAACTGGTCTTCCACAGTGGGAAAGTGAATATGATATTATACATACAAAGCCTAATTATTAATTATAATTAATTAAATAAATTATAAGGTATAATTAAATAAATTATAAGGTATAATTATATAATGGCTGAATCTGTTGAAACTGCTATAAATGAATTTTATAAATTAAAAAACAAATATGAAACTGAACTTTTTAAAAAAAATAAAATAATTCTTAATAATGTTACTTTAAGTTCAAAAGAGAAAAAAAATGAATTTAAAAAATTAAAACCAAAATGTATAAATTGTAAAAGACCAGGAGGCACTTTATTTTCAGTTAAGTTTTTTCCTGGAAAAGATGATTATAAAGAATTTAGAGCTGTTTGTGGTGTAATTTCAAACCCTTGCAATTTAAATATTACTGTTCAAACAGGTAAATATAATTTATTGCCTGTTGTCTTAGAAGGCATTGAAAAAGAAATTCAGGATAATAAAAAATCTATTATAGATGACAAAAACCGTCTTTTATTTGGGTTAATAACTACTGAAACTGCTTTAAAAAACTTCGAAGAAATTAAGGATTATATATCAAGTTTAACTGCTCTATTAGAATCGTATCTTGATGAATATAATTCTATAACCGATAATTTAGAAAAAAAAACTGAGCTCAAAGAAAGCATTACTAAGTCATATTTTTATATTGAAGAAATAAAACTATCGATAAAAAAATTTGATGAAGATGATAATGCACAATATGTTCGCGACGCAGTAAATATTTACTTAAATAATTTAAAACCACTTTTAAATAAAATATCTGAATTAAAGTACAAAGAAAACGCAGTATATTATAATGAAAATGAAAATACTTATAACTTAATACAAAATAAATACACTAATCAGTCTTTAGAATTTACATATTTTAACAATAAAGTTTTAAGTTTTGATGTTGGGTTAAAAGCAGTTATTACAAAAACGCCTGTTAAAAAAGAACTTATTATAGAATCTAGTAGTAATGAAAAATCTTTATCTTCTACAAAAATAACTCCGTTTAAACCTATAACTTTTTATCCTGATTCCAGTTTAGAAACTAAAAATATGAGCGACTCCGATGATGAAAATATATAATAAACTGGCTCGCCCTACAGGATGTTCTTTGTCAGTACTTAAACAAATTGTAAAATAAAAAAAATTGAAATAATTATTGTGTTATTAATGTTGTGTAGCTTTAATAAAACAAACCAGTATTAAAAATATTTTAAAAAACTATTTAAAAACAATCTAACACTAAATCAAGTATTAAGTATAAATATGTCTGACGAATTATCAATTGAAGAAGTTGAGAGTAAGTTAAGTCTTGAAGTTCGTAAGCCTCAACAAGGTAAGACAAGTATTTGTATTAACAGCATAATTAGTGACAAAAGTCAAAACATTCACCTTGTTCTTACAATGAATACACTTGCTTCTGGAATGCAGTTTTATGAAAGAATGGTTGAACTCGTTGGACCAAAAAGACTCATTGTTTTTAACAGCAAAAAAGAAACAGCAGGTGATTGTCACCATGCAAAATCAGTAACGGATGTTATGAAAATAATAACATCACCCGATACTGATATTAAAGCCATTGTTTGTTGTGCTCACGAAAAAAGAATCCGCAAGGCACTTCCTGAATTGTTTGAAAGGGCTTTAGATTCCAAAAAAATAACTGATTCTAATCGTAAATTTATAATTCATATTGATGAAGCACACAAATATATTCCTGAAAATGAGAGATATATTAAGGATTTTAATTTATCGCCAGTCGTAGCTGAAATAATTGGTTATAGTGCAACACCTAATGGGATATGGAATAGTAAAGATAGCAATTCATTGTTTTACAGAATTCCTATTAGGGATGTTGAGAAAGAATTACTTGATATACGTTCTGAAAACTATTTTGGCGTAAAAAATTGTGGTCTTCAATACTTTGAAGAATTAGACCATGCAGAACTTGCAAATGAGTATTCTTCTACAGAAATATCTTCACATATTTTATCATTAGCATACAAAGGAAAAAAATTTACTTTAAAGTCGCCTAATTGGTATATCGATAAATTTCCTTTTAACTTAGGTAACGAGGCGCTTATGATGGGGTTTTTAAACAATATACTTCCTAAATTGAACATTGTACCAGACCAGTTTAGTTACCACTTTGCTCCAGCTTATCCACGCGTACTAACTCATTACCAATGTGCTCAAATTATATTAACTCGTATACAAAACGCAAATGTTATAGTTTTAAATGGAGATGGTTATAAGTTACTTAGAAATCGTGATGATAAAATGGCAGAAATAATATCGTGTGGGCTTATTAGACAACAAGCCAAGAATTTGCCAAACGAAGAAAGAAAGCAAGAAGAAGGTCTATTACGCGAGCCTGCATACATGATTCAACAACTTATTAAAGAAACGCCTAACTGTCCAACTTTTATTACAGGATTTGAGTGTGTTAGTATGAGTGTAACTCTTATAAATCCTCAATTAGGAAATTTTGATAACGTTATTATTAGCCACCAACATTTTACTAGTGACAAATTGTATCAGTTATGTAGGTTTTTGTTTAACTATGCCAGATGGACTGAAGAAAATAAAAAATATATAAAAACAACAAAAATTTATTCTTTAACAAAAGAAGTTGTTGAATTATGTTTGGAATATGAAGCTGAAATAGATCATATCATTACAGATTGTGCAGGCAAATCGTGCACTCTACGCGATATAACAGGATTAGAACCTGAGGAACCATCAGAACGTGAAATCAAAAAAGAAGCATTTGATGAAATTGAACTTATAAATAAAAAATTATGTATGAAATTCAAAGTATATGAGGGTAATGATGAAGACCTATGGAAAAAAGCACATAAGCATTACGAAAGTATTCTAGGAAAACGAATTATTGGTAAATCAATGCCCAAAAAAAATGAAGACGGGTTTTATCTTTCATCTGATTCAAAAGGCTTAGGTGTCCAGGTTGCTTCTACATTTAAGGTACTTGAAACAGAAAAATGGAGTAATAGATTTCAACTGAAAAAAGACTGCCTATCTTACGCCCACGTATTTGTTGGGTATGAAAATTTAGAAGATCCAAGTGAATATTCAATCTTTATTAAATGTGCTCAATTAAAAGACACATCTGCAACTCGTGAATATCTCGCAAAATATTATGATAATACAAAAAATAATGATGAAAAATAAAAACTCACTGTATATACTACACGTATTTATTCGTATATTTGTATAATTTGTATATTTGTAAAAGGGTTTCCGTTAAGTGTTGTAAAACTCACTGCCTCATAAGAGGAAAGAGTGATCCCAATATTTTTGTTAGAAAGGCATAATTCAGTTAAAAACATATTCCAATAAACTAATATGTTTTTATAAAATTTATGTTTTATTTAATTTATAGAATTAATATATAAATGCTTTTAAATTATATATCAATTCCTGCATTTTTAATTAGTTTTGCAATTGGGCTTTTTTTTGTTTACATTTTAGGTCCTGAAATGAAAACTGTGTTTATTTATCCTACGCCTGAAAATGTTGACAAATTTTTATTTAAAGATAAGGCTGATAACTGTTTTTCGTTTAAACAAGAAATTATCGAGTGTCCAAAAGATGAATCTTTAATATCAAAAATACCAATACAAACATAAATAAAATATATAAAATATATAAATGCCTGTAAATTTTGGAAGATTTGTTCATACTGAAATTGGTAAATATATAATGTCTATTTTATTAGGATTTGGTCTAGCTTCACTTTTTAGAACTGTTTGTAAAGATAAAAAATGTTTAATATTTCACGCACCTCCTTTAGACCAATTTCAAGATAAAATTTATAAAAGCAATGGAAAGTGTATAAAATACAATCATTACGCAACAAAGTGTAACGAAAATGCAAAAATTATCAATTTTGAATAATTTATTTGCGTAATTATTAAAATGAATCATTCTTTATACTAATTATGAATGAATCAACGAGCATTTTAGATTTACCTACTGACCCTGTTGGAGGAGGAAGCGTTAGCAATAATATTTCTATTAATGCAAGCGAACAAATTAGTCAGGTTCAAAGTCCTAATCTTTCTTTAGACCAAACAACAATTAATCAAATAGTTAGTGGAATTCAACAAGCTAGCATTTCTGGTGCAACTCTGTTACCGTCTAGAGATATTCCTATGATAACAACTAATCTTAGCACTGACCCGCAAGTTCAACCAAATTACGTTCCTCTTCCTCCTAAAAATAGTATTGATTACATTAAAGATTACGAAGATGCTGATGATATGATAGATAGTTACAATAAAAATGCTAATAGGCAAAATTCTCTAGACGATATGTATAATGAAATACAAACGCCATTATTGTTGGCAGTTTTATACTTTTTATTTCAACTCCCATTTTTTAGAAAATTTTTATATTCCTATTTTCCCGTATTATTCTCAAATGATGGCAATTTAAATATTAACGGTTTTGGGTTTACAAGCATTTTATTTGGTCTGATTTTTTACATTCTGAATAAAATCACAAACCATTTTAGTGCGTTTTAAATATAGTTAAACTAATTTAAATATAATTCAGTATGCAAGTCACAATACTATAACTGAGTTATATTTTCATTTATTTAACAAAAATATTGACAAAACGCAGTTAAAAAAATTAAAAAATTAAAAAATTGTTATGAATAAAAAAGTCTAATTTTTAAGTTAATACGTTTTATTATTAAATAGTAAATACCGTTTAATAATAATAAATGATTCAAGAATACGTTAATAAGCTAATTGAAAATTTACCTGATGATATAAAAAATACAAAAACCCCTCTGGTTATTGATTTAGTTTTAGACGGAGGTGTGTTTAATGGTAGTTACCTTGTAGGCGCATTATATTTTTTAAAAGAAATGGAAAAACGAAATTATATTAAAGTTGACAGAATATCTGGATGTAGTATTGGGTCTGTTGTAGCATTTTTATATTTTATTGATGGACTAGATTTAATGTCAAAATTGTACACTGTAGTTCAGAATGATTTCAAAAAGTGTTATAATTTAAAAATTATGAAAACTTTGAAAGATATGTTAAAAGATAATGTTCCTGAAAATATTTGTGAAAAAGTAAACAATAAACTTTTTATTTGCTATAATAATATTGTAAAGAGAAAAAAAATAGTTAAGTCAAAATATAAAAACCTAGATGAAATATTTAATTCAATAATTAAGTCGTGTTTTATACCTTATTTAATTGATGGTAACTACTTGTATGAGAATAAATATATTGACGGCATAAATCCTTATATTTTTAATAAAGAACCTAATAAAAAAATTTTATATTTAGACTTATTTGGTTACGATAAAATTAGCAACTTGATAAATATAAAAAATGAAAAAACTAATTTTCATAGGATTTTATCTGGTTTATTAGATGTGCATAGTTTTTTTATTAAAAAAAGCAACACACAAATGTGCAGCTATGTTAATGATTGGAATTTTATTAATATTGGATTTAATTATGTTAAGTTTTTAATAGAAAAAATTTGTATATTTATTACATATATTTTTATTTTCATTAAAAATAATATTACTAACGAACAAAAAGATTCGTTTTTATTTAAATTATTTTCAAAAATATTTCAAGATATATTTATTTTAATATTAGAAACATATTGTTTGTGAGTTTGTTTTATTTAGTTTAAGTATAAATATAAATAAATGGACAATTTACAGAATGTTTTTGGAGACCTAGCTTCATTTTCTCTCGCAAATAAGATTGTTAATAATGATAACACTGTGGGAGATTATTTGCCCTTTTATTTTTCTTTGTTTAAATCGGAATACATTTATTATATTTACGCTGGAATTGCAATTTTGATTATTATTATTGGGTTTTTAATTTATAAATTTAATTATGTTAAGAGAAAGTCTCACGATAACAATAATAGAGACGGTTCTAAAATTTTTGTCGAAACAAATTTGCGTTAATACAAGTTTTTTTTGTTTTTTCTACTTTTTTTCCCATAAATATCAATAAATAATTTTTGTTTAGGTTTTTTATTTTTTTTATGTTTTTTTGTTTTATTATTTAAATTACTTTCTTTATTTAATTTATCGTTAGATTTATCATTAGATTTATCGTTAGATTTATCATTAGATTTATTTTTTTGAATTGCATCATCTGGTTTATAATTTAAAAACCATTCTTCAAATTCTTTTTTATCTCTTTTACTTTTTAACTCTTTATATTTTTTAGCTTTTTCTGCTCGCATTTCTTCTACACCTTCTTGATGACCATAACAAGTTATACTGAAACGCCTAAGTAATCCTTTTTGTTCTAATCTATTTTTTTGTTGAACTTCAAAAAGAAACTTTGACATACATAAAATTCTATCTAAAAATTGATTATAGTAAGGTCTATCTGCATATAAAAATGCAAAGTAAAAACTCAACATAGTGTCAACTGTAGCTATTTTTACTTTTTGTCCATGAATATTTAATACATTATAACTATGACAAGCAATTGGTTTATATATAAATGCAATCGTTTCATCTCCAATTTTAATTTCATAATGCTCCGGGATTATTTCACCTACTGGTTGTCTTTTTAAAATTTTTGAATTTTTTATACCAACATCTGTTAAACGTTCTTTTACTATTTCAGCTGTTGTTTCTGGGTCGTTAGATAATACATCAAAATCTGCTATCTTCTCTAGCTTATGTCTTAAATTTTTTGGCATGTATTGTGAATAAAGCGAAATAGCGTAACCGCCAAAAAAAACGACTCCTTGATTTACTAATGTATTTCTTACATTGTCGTAAATTTTGTTCTCATCATTTTTATTTTCCATTTCTCTTTGAAAATTAATTTTTCCACAATCAATATTTGTTATTGGATAATTTTTATTAAGAAGCATTAAACGTTTTAATACTTTTTCCCATCTACTTATATCACCAGCTGGTCTAGATAATTCTAAATACATTGACATTCTCAAATAATTGGGTGATGTGTACAATATTCCTCCTATTCTAATTGAGTCTTTTTTTATTGAGTTATATATTTCTTTTGGTAACATTGTTATATCTGCGACTGGTATGTAATTTACAAACACCTTGTATGTTCCTTGATGTTGAGCAGACTTAGCTTCTACATCTGTGAATCCGCGCTTGTAATAAATGTTTGCTAATTCTTTTGCGTCTTCCAATGCATTTGTTGTAAAGAAGTCATAATCAGGAATTTCTACTTCTTTATTATAAAATTGGTCTTCTGAAGGCAAAATATTATTAATAGCAGTTCCACCATAACATATTAAATTTTTACGTTTAATAAAGTCTTCTACTATTTGTATTATATTTTTTATATCTTCTGAGTTAACAATACGTTTTCTCATTTTTTCTTCGGCTTTGTCAACAGACATACGCAAAATTGCTAATTCGCAATCTGAAAAAGATAAATCTTTGCAAATATTTTTGTTTTTCATATAATAATCATATAAAATTATTATATAAAAACATATATTAAATACTTTAATATGGAGAATAAGACAGATTTAATGATGAGATCCTTAGCTTGTAAAACAAGTATTTATAGAAGATTACAACGCGAGCTTACTAGTATGTCTAAGTTTTATGATGAAATTACAATTGAAGAAGGCAAAACTTCAGGTGAAATAAATGTTATTATTTATGAATTAATTGATAACAAAATAGTTTGTTATAAATTTGTTATTAACCAGAATTATCCTTTTGTTTGCCCAGCAGTTTTTTTAAATAATCGCCCATATAAAAGTTTTTTATATGGCAAAACAAATTATGAATATATTAATTTAAAAAAAAACTTTGGAATTGAGTGTCTTTGTTGTGAGTCGCTAACTTGCAACGCGAATTGGTCGCCAAAAGAGACTTTAAATAATATAATAAATGAAATTAAGCATTATAAAAAAATAAAAAAAAACTTGGTTTTTAAAATAATAATAGATATAATTAAACGTAAATACTTAATTGAAGACATTGACTTAACTAGCTGGTTCTTTTAATAGAGTAGCATTTTCAATAATTATTTTATAGAACTTTGATTTCAGGTAAATAGTTTTGCAACCATTACATTGACATTCAGTTTCATTAATTATACAAAACCTTCCAGCTATATTTGGTAACTTTCCAGACTCCATGCATTTAGGACAGTAATGATTAACACAGTTGTTTTCTTCAACATTTTTTGACATTTTAAATCCCATTATATTAGAGTATTTATAATATAATGTTTAAATTATTTTTTTACTTTTATTATTAAACGTTAAAATTATAGTAATCGCTACTAACATTTCTTGTAGCATAAGAGTATTCCGGGTTTTGTAGAGTTGGAGAAGGGATTGTTACTGGAGTATATCTTAAGTCAGCAGGTTTTAAGCAAAATGCATAGTTACAAGTATCAAAAAACAAAGCATTTTCCATAAGAAAGTTGTCGACCATTTGATAACGCATAGCCACCATTTGACAACCCGTTGCTCTACATAAAAATCCGCTTGGGTTTGTTGGGTTTACGCCTGCATCTGGTATCACAATTGTCATAGCTTTTTTATTATATTCTGTTAATTCATTTATATCTGGACTATTTTTAACATTATAGTAATCGGATGCTCTCATAAAAATAGAATTGCTTGTTAAATTTACATATTCTAAAAAGTCTTGGTTTTCCAAAAAAGCATTATTAATTTTATCAACAATTACAATTATTTTATTTTGAAATGTCAATAAGGGTAGACTTCCTAAATTTTTTCCATAATTTTCGAAACTATAATCTTTACCAAGCATTATTGAATCGTATGATTTAAATATATTTGCCATATTTGAGTACACTTCTTGATTATTACTTTTAATTCTTAAGTGAATAATTATAGGGTCTGTAGGATTTGGACAAGTTCCACCTGCAAAAGCATAACCTTGAATTGTACTCATTACATCTCCAAAACTAACGCTGTTAAATGTTTCTTTTACATAATAATCATCTGTAGTGCTTGTTGCTACAACGGCATTGTTATCTATTGAATAAATTTCAAAATCTAAACATCTTACGCCTTGTTTTAGTACAGCTTTTAAATTGCAAATATCAACGTAGTCATTTTTATAGGAACCACCGCTGCAAGCATTATAAGCTGTTTTAATATAATAGTCATATAAGTTACCACTGCAATCAGGGTCATTAGCTGAAATAGGTTTTAAATTACCGTCTACGCTGGAATATAAATTATTCATATAATTGCATTCACTACTTTCTAGTCTTCTAAGGTAAATTATGTATCCCACTATTATTATCAAAAGAACGAAAATAAATGCTAGTATAATATAGCTTTGAAAATCCTCATTCAAATTTTTTATACTGCTTAAATAATTATTTGAATTGGTTGACATTAGTATAATATATTATATTATTTTAAAATAATATATTTAAAACCAAAAAAGTTAAATAATATTTATATGTATATATAAAATATGGCTGGCGGTCTTATGCAACTAGTAAGCGAAGGTCAACAAAATGTAATATTAAACGGTAATCCCGAAAAAACATTTTGGAAGGCAACTTATATGAAATATACTAATTTTGGTAAGCAAAATTTTCGTTTGGATTCGGAAGGATCACCCGTATTAAATCTAACATCAAGTTCAACATTTACATTTAAAGTGAAACGCTATGCAGACTTGCTTATGGACTGTTATATTTCAATGAATCTACCAAATATTTGGTCTCCTATTTACCCTCCTCAATCCATTACTAACTCTGATGGCACAATAAGCTACACGGATTGGGCGCCTTATGAGTTTCAATGGATAGATAATATAGGTGCGCAAATTATTGAAAAAATAACCATTAACTGTGGTAACCAAAAGTTACAAGAATATTCTGGCAAATACATTTTAGCTTCAGCACAGAGAGATTTTTCTGCACAAAAAATCGCATTATTTAATGAAATGATTGGAAATGTTCCACAGTTAAATGACCCTGCTAATTATGGTGCGCGTGTTAATGCATATCCAAATGCTTTTTATACAACAAGTCCTGCAGGCGCACAGCCTTCTATTACAGGTCAAACACTATATATTCCTTTAGGAGCGTGGTTCAACCTTAAAACACAACAAGCATTCCCTTTAGTTTCATTGCAATATAATGAACTGCAAATAAGTGTAACTTTTAGACCTGTTAATCAGTGGTTTACTATTCGCGATGTTATAGATTATGCTAACAACTTTCCTATCGTTGCTCCAAATTTTAACCAATTTTATATGCAATTTTATAGATTTTTGCAAACGCCTCCAGATGAAATTCTTGGTCCAACATCTTATGTAGATACTAGAACATTATGGAATGCGGACATAAATTTAAATTGTACATACTGTTTTCTCTCTAATGACGAATCTCAATTATTTGCAAAAAATGAACAAAAATATTTATTTAAACAAGTTTATGAAAAACCGTATTATAATATTACTGGTCAGAATAAAATAGATTTAGACTCACTTGGAATGGTTATTAGTTGGATGTTTTATTTGCAAAGAAGTGATGCTAATTTACGTAATCAATGGTCTAATTATACAAATTGGCCTTACTCTTATATGCCTCAAGATGTTACTCCTGCCTCGACTGCGGGTAACTATAATTATTTGAACCCATCTCCTACATCTACAACAGGAATTGGTCCT
>Ga0315273_10001241_pt1 | contig 28731 bp, 23 predicted proteins | sample YL17G02_0_MG_FD_205753 | JGI IMG/M metagenome (GOLD analysis project Ga0315273, IMG submission 205753) | Sediment microbial communities from Yellowstone Lake, YNP, Wyoming, USA - YL17G02_0 | ecosystem: Environmental > Aquatic > Freshwater > Lake > Sediment | place: USA: Wyoming | collected... | reverse complement strand
GCTCTTCGACGCGATCCGGCGGGCGTGCACGCCCGCCGTGTGGTCGCGCGGCGTCGAGCTCGTCCGCGCCGAGGCCGTGGCGCTCGTGGAGGAGTCGCCCGGATCGGTCGCGCTGCGCGTCGCGACGGGCGGCGGGCTCGTCACACACGTCGCGGACCTGCTGCTCGACGACGTGGAATGGTCCTGCGACTGCTCGGGTGCGGATGACCCGTGCGAGCACGTGGCGGCCGCCGCGATCGCTCTGCGCCGCGCGCGCGTCGAGGGGACGCCCCTCCCGGGCGCCGCGGGCGCTCCTCGTTCGGCCACCGCGCCCGGTCACATCGGCTACCGGCTCGCGCGCACCGACGGCCGCGGGCTCGCGCTCGAGCGGTGCGTGGTGCAGGCCGGCGGCGAGACGCTTCTCACGACGACGCTCACGGCGGTCGCGTCCGGCCGCGTCGACGGCCCGCGCTTCGCGGCGACACAAGCGGACCTCGCCGTCGAGCGCGCGCTCGGCTCGCGGCTGCGAGGAGCGCTTCCGCGCGAGCTGGCGACGCGCGTGCTGGTAGCGCTCGCAAACTGCCCCGACCTGACGCTCGACGGCGTCGCCGTGCGCGCATCGGCCGAGCCGCTGTCGCCGCACGCCCGGCTCGACGACGAGGGCCCGGGGTTCCGTCTCTGGGTCGAGCCCGATCCGTCGATCACGGAGTCGTTCTCGAACGGTGTGTGCCTGTGCGGCGATGTCCTGCGCCCCGTGGGCGAAACACGCCTCACGGGTCGAGAGCTGGCCGAGCTCCCGCGGGGGAGGAGCTACTCGGCCGACGACTTGCCGCTCCTCGTCTCCGAGGTCCTGCCCGGCCTTCAGTCGAGGATCCCGCTCGACGTGCGCACGCAGCGGCTCCCGCGCGCGACGCGCGAGCCGCCGCGTCTCGTGCTCGAGACGACACAGGACGGCGACGCGCTCTCGGTGCTCCCGACGCTCGTCTACGGAGACCCTCCGGTCGGTCGCATCGACGCAGGGCGACTGACGCTGCTCGGTGGCGCAGCGCCCCTTCGGGAGATCGAGGTGGAGGAGCGTCTCGTGCGCGACCTCGAGCGCGGCCTCGGTCTCGTGCCAGGCCGTCGGATGACGGCGCGCGGCGCGGCCGCGGTCGACCTCGCTGCGCGGCTCGCGCGCTTCCGAGTCGGCGGGGGCGGCCCCCCCCCCGAGCTCCGCGGGCGCGCGCACGAGGCCTTCTTTCGGGCCGCGCCGCTCACGCCGCGGCTACGCGTCGGCGCCGACGACTTCGAGCTCGTCTTCGAAGGGGCGGAGGCGGACGACGCGCGCGCCGGCGGCGGCGCTCACACGCTCTCCGCGTCGCGCGTGCTCGCGGCATGGGAAGCCGGCGATTCGCTGCTTGCGCTGCCCGGCGGTGGGCTCGCACCGCTTCCCGAGGACTGGCTCGCGCGCTTCGGCCCGCGCATCGCGGATCTCCTGGCCGCCAAGGCGGCTGCGGGGCGGCTGCCGCGTGCGGCGCTCCCCGACCTCGCGCGCCTGTGCGACGAGCTCGGTGCGCCGCGCCCGCCCGCCGCCCGCGAGCTCGAGGCGCTGATCACGGGCTTCGAGGGGCTACCCGAGCCCGTCCTTCCGGCCGACCTGACGGGCGTGTTGCGAAGCTACCAGAGGCGCGGCGTGGCGTGGCTCTCGTTCCTGCGCGACGCCGGGCTCGGCGCCGTGCTCGCCGACGACATGGGCCTCGGGAAGACGCTCCAGGCGCTCTGTGCGATCCAGGGCCGCACGCTCGTGGTGACACCGACCAGCGTCCTCCACAACTGGGCGCTGGAAATCGCGCGGTTCCGTCCGGGGCTCCGGGCGTCGCTCTATCACGGCCCGCGACGCGCGCTGGATCCGGAGGCCGACGTCACGCTCACGACCTACGCACTGCTACGTCTCGACGCGGACGCGCTCGAGGCGGTCGACTGGGGAACGGTCGTGCTCGACGAAGCCCAGAACGTCAAGAATCCGGACAGCCAGGCGGCGCGCGTGGCATTCCGGCTGCGCGCAGGCTTCCGGGTCGCGATGACCGGCACGCCGGTCGAGAACCGGCTCGAGGAGCTCTGGAGTCAGCTCCACTTCACGAACCCCGGGCTGCTCGGCGGCCTCGCCGACTTCACCGGGCGCACGGCGCGGCCGATCGCCGGCGGCGGTGAAGCCGGCCGCGACGCCGCGACACGGCTGCGAGCGCGCATCCGGCCGTTCGTGCTGCGGCGCCGCAAGCGCGAGGTGGCCCCGGAGCTGCCGCCGCGAACGGACCTGGTGCTGCGCTGCGAGCTCGAGCCCAGCGAGCGGACGCTCTACGAGGCCGTGCGAGCCGCCACGCGCGACGACGTGCTGGCGAAGCTGCGCGCCGGGGGGAGCGTACTGTCCGCGCTCGAGGCGCTGCTCCGACTACGCCAAGCGGCCTGCCATCCCGCGCTCGTGCCCGGACAGCGCGCCGAGGGGTCTTCGAAGGTCGCGCTGTTGCTCGAGGAGCTCGAGAGCGTCGTCGCCGACGGCCACAAGGCGCTCGTATTCTCGCAGTGGACGTCGTTCCTCGATCTCGTCGAGCCGTCGCTCCGCGCAGCCGACATCGCGTTTACGCGGCTCGACGGCTCCACCGTCGATCGCGCGGGCGTCGTCGCCGGCTTCCAGGACGAGGCGGGCCCGCCCGTCCTTCTCGTATCGCTCCGCGCCGGTGGAACCGGTCTCAACCTCACCGCGGCCGACCACGTCTTCCTGCTCGATCCATGGTGGAACCCGGCCGTGGAGGATCAGGCCGCCGACCGCGCGCACCGGATCGGCCAGGAGCGACCGGTCCTGGTCTATCGCATGGTGGCAGCCGATACCGTGGAGGAACGCATCCTGGCGCTCCAGGAGCGCAAGCGCGCGCTGACCGACGTGGCGCTGGGCGAAGCCGCCCGCGCCGCCGCCCTGACCCGCGCCGACCTCCTCTCCCTCCTGGAGTGAAAGGCGGGGACGTTCTTGCAAGTTCGCCGCACCGCGTGCGAGGCCCGCTGGCAGTACCGTGAACTTGCAAGAACGTCCCCGCCTTTCAGATTCCCGCTAGCTCACGCGGCGGGCTTGGGAACGCAGGTTGGGGAGGGTCTCGCGGATCGCGTCTGCGGAGGGGTCACGCGGGGAGAGCTCGAGGAAGCGCTCCAGGTCGCCGACGGCGGCGCCGAAGCACTCGAGCCGCTGATGGACGATTCCACGGTCGCGCAGCTCGAGCGGGGCGTCCGGCGCCAGCAGCAGGATCCGGTCGCAGCAAGCGAGCGCCCGTTCGAGCTCCTCGCGCTGGACGTGGATCTGCTTCAGGTTGCCGAGCAGGCGGACGAGGATCTCGCGCGGAGTCGCGGGACGCAGCCAACGCGGCTCGAAGCGCGACTCCGGTCCCATTGCGAGCTTGAAGCGCTCGCGTACGTCGTCGTCGGAGAGCGTGGCGCCCGAGAAGGGATCGACCACGATCGCCAGCGCGCCCGCACCGTCGCCGGATCGAGCGTCCGCGTGCTTCACGAGGAAGTGACCTGGAAAGCTCACGCCCGCGAGCGGCATTCCAAGCCGACGGCCGAGCTCCAGGTAGACGAGAGCGAGCGTGATGGGGATGCCGGTCCGCCGCGCCAGCACGTCGTTCAGATAGCTGTTGCGCGGGTCGTAGTAGTCGTCCTGGTTGCCGTGGAAGCCCTGCGCTGCGACGAAGGCGAGAAGCGCGTTCACCTGCTCCCTGGCACCCGCCTTCCCCTGGACTACCGGCGCGGCCTCACGCGCCAGCGCGTCGAGCTCGGCCAGATGGCGCTCGACGACGAGGCCCGGGCACGCCTCGGCCGCCACGAGCAGCGCTCCCTCGGCCACATCGATCCGCTCGTCGGGCATGCGCGCGAGCGCCGCAAATCGCTCGCGCGGGGTCGGTTCCATCGGCTCGCTCCCGGTCTAGTATCGCTGCTGCGAGCTGAAGGTTCGGCTCGGGGCGGCCGTCCCGCCAGGGGGTGCGCGCGTGCGACGTGTCCTGCGCTGGGTGTTGATCGCCTTCGGGGGCGTGCTGCTGGCGATCGGGGGCCTGCGCCTCGTGGCGATCGCGAGCGGCGGGCCGCTCGGCCCGATCCCGGGCGGCGCGCTCTCGGGCGAGAGCGCGACCGGAGATCCGCCGCTCGACGCGCTCGGCGCCGCACGCCAGATCGAGCTCCAGGTCGACCCGGCGAGCCCGCGCTCGATGACGACCTGGGTGCTCGTGCACGACGGCCACGTCTACGTACCGGCGGCCTTCGCGGAGACCAAGACGTGGCCGGGTCTCGCCGCGAGCGATGGGCGCGTCGTGCTGCGCCTCGGCGGCCAGCTATGGGATCGGCGGGCCGTCCGCATGACCGACGCCGCGATGCTCTCGACACTGATCGGTGAGCTTGCAACGAAGTATGGGTTCGATCCTGCGGACGCCGGTACGGACAAGACGTGGGTCTTCCGGCTCGATCCGCCGGCCGCCCCCGAGCTCATGCCGGCGAAATGACGCCCATGCCGCCCAATCGCTCCGCCGTCTTCGCCTCCCGCTTCGGACCGGTGTGGATCTTTCTGCTGGTCTTCCTGGCGCTGCAGGGGCTCGTGCGCACCGTGCTCCTCATCGACAGCTGGCGACAGCTCACCCCGACCGTCGGCATGATCGCTCGCGTCTACGGATCCGGCGGGGGCGCCGATCTCGTGACGGCGCTCTACGCGATCGGCCCCTTCGCGCTCTACGCGCTGCTGGTGCCCGATCGGATCTGGCGCAGCGCCGCTCACCGCGTCTTCCTGCACGCCCTGTGGATCGTCGCCGTGTTCGTCCTGCTGTTCGCCGCCGTCGCCGAGTGGGTGTTCTGGGCCGAGTTCGCCTCACGCTTCAACTTCATCGCCGTCGACTACCTCGTCTACACGCGCGAGGTGGTCCGGAACATCTGGGAGTCCTATCCCATTCCCGTGCTCCTCGGTGCGATCGCGCTCGGCTCCCTCCTCGTATGGCTGCCACTGCGGCACACGCTGTCGGCAGCCTTCGCGACGCCGAGCCGGCTGCGCGAACGGCTCGCGCCCGGCCTGATCCTCGTCGCACTTCCCATCCTCGCGTTCTTCCGCATCGACGCTGCGAACGCCGGCATCTCGAAGAATCGTTACGCGAATCAGCTGGCTGAGAACGGTCTCTACGACCTCTTCGCCGCGTTCCGGCACAACCAGATCGACTACGAGCCCTTCTACGTCGCACACGACCTCGATGAATCGTTCCGCCGCCTGCGCGGCCTGCTGGCCGAGCCCCACGTGCGCTTCACGAGCGACGCTCCGCGTTCGCTCGAGCGCGAGGTCGTCCGCGAGGGCGAGGAGCACCGCAAGAACGTCGTCCTGATCGTGGTGGAGAGCCTGTCTGCAAGCTTCATGGCCTCATTCGGTAACGACAGGGAGCTCACGCCGCGGCTCGACGCGCTCGCGAAGGACGGCCTCTTCTTCACGCAGCTCTACGCCACCGGAACGCGGACGGTGCGCGGTCTCGAAGCGGTGTCGCTCTCGGTCCCGCCGACGCCTGGCAACTCGATCGTGCGCCGGCCGAAGAACGGAGGCCTCTTCAACATCGGCACACCCTTTCGCGAGCGCGGCTACGACGTGACATTCTTCTACGGCGGCTACGGCTTCTTCGACAACATGAACGCGTTCTTCGCGGCGAACGGGTTCGACATCGTCGACCGGGCGTCGTTTTCGTCAGACGAGATCACGTTCGAGAACGCGTGGGGCGTCGCCGATGAGGATCTCTATCGCGGCGTCCTGCGCTCGGCCGGTCGTTCGTACGACGCGGGGCGACCCTTCTTCTCGTTCGTCATGACCACGTCGAACCACCGCCCCTTCACCTATCCCGAAGATCGCGTGCCGATCCCGTCGGGCACCGGGCGCTACGGCGCGATCCAGTACACGGACTGGGCGATCGCCGATTTCCTCGAATCGGCGAAGCAGCAGCCGTGGTTTTCCAACACCGTGTTCGTGATCGTGGCCGATCACACCGCGAAGGCGCTCGGGCGGACCGAGATTCCGGTCTCGCTCTACCACATTCCGATGATCATCTACGCACCTGGCTTCGTCGCTCCCGGCACGGTGGATCGGATCACGAGCCAGATGGACGTAGCGCCTACACTTCTGGGCCTGTTGAACTTCGACTACAAGACGAAGTTCTACGGACGCGACGCGCTCGCACAGCCGCCGGGACCCGAGCGCGCGCTGCTCTCGACCTTCGAGCTGCTCGGCTTCCTGGAAGACGGCTGGCTGACGGTGCTCGCTCCGGGACAGCGCGTGGAGACGTTCGCGGTCGACCTCTCGACCGGCGAGCAGAAGCGCATCCCCGCGGCGGCGCAGGGAGAGGGGGTACCGGCGCGAGTCGCCGCCGACGCGATCGCCTACTACCAGACCGCGAGCTGGGCGTTCCAGCACGGCGGCCTCCGCGGGCCGGACGACCCGGCGAAGGTGGCGCGCGGGGACGAGGACAGCGAAGCGCTGGGATCAGACTGACGCGCTGGCCGGCGGCGGAGACGACGCCAGAAGGGCGCGGACCCGGCTGAAGAGGCCCCGGCGCCGCGCAGTCCGCAGCTTGCTCCGTTCCGCGTCCGCCTGGAGCTCCAAGCCTTCTTGGCGCTGGCGCTCGACGGCGCGCCGCAGCGCCTGGGCGATGTCCGCCGAGGAGATCAGCCCGTAGCGATCAGCGTGGTACAGCTTCATCTCGGTCTCCTCCATGCTCTCCCCTAGTATGTGTCCTGGATCACACATTTGGATGCGCGAAAAGTGTGAAAGATTCGATCCGCGGCGCCGGGTGGGCTCCGCGCACCCCAGGCTTTTCCCTGCCGGGGCGAGGACTTCAGCCTTGGAGGTGCTTCTCGCCGTCGAGTCCTTCTCGCACCTTCCGGGCGAGCGCAGCCGGGGTGAAGGGCTCCTGCAAGAACCGGGAGGCCCGCGGCCTCGATCTCCAGCCGGAGGACGGGGTCGCCGCCGGTGAAGCCGGACCTCTGGAGGACCCGCAGCGCCCGCCGCGGGTGGAGACTGCGACCTGCCGCAAGTACGGAAGCAGGATCCGGAACCACGTCCCGCGGAACGATTCGCTCTCCACCGAATTGTGTCCCCCCGTTCTGCCTCACGCTGCAGTAGCAGGTCGCGAGCCCGGTGCCCGTGCCCTTCTCCTGCGTGGCGAAGAAGAGCTCGAACGCGCGGCGCCGGACCTCCTTCGTCATCCCAACGCCCAGGGTTGCGCACTCTCCGCCGACGCGACGTGCAGCCGCGCGAGCGCGCTGGCGAGGCGTCCACCGCCCGGCGGCGGTGGCGAAGCGGATTCGCCAGACTCGGCGCGTGGCCGGAACCCTGCTCGTCTCCGATCGCGTGGAAGCGCGCCGGGGGCCCGCCCTGACTGCCGCGGCGCCCTCGCTCGGACGCTGCGTGCTGCACGAGCAGGGCGGACCTTCGTCCGACCCGGCACGGGTGGAGATCGCCTTCTTCTCCGGCGACTTGTTCCCGGATCGTACGCGCGACTTCGTGGTGGCGATCGCAAAGAGCGAGCGCTTGCGCTGGCTGCACACGTTCAGCGCCGGCGTCGACAACCCGTGGTTCAAGCACCTGCGCGAGCGGGGCGCGCGGCTCACCACCTCGTCGGGCGCGTCGGCCGTGCCGATCGCGCACACGGTGATGCTCTATCTACTCGCGCTCTCGCGCGATCTGCCGCGCTGGCTCGATGCGCAGCAGCGACGCGCATGGGAGCCGCACGACGTGGTCGACCTGCAGGGCCTCGTGCTCGGCGTCGTGGGGCTCGGCCCGATCGGGCTCGAAGTAGCACGGCTGGGCGCCGCATTCGGGATGCGGACGATCGGGCTGCGGCGTACACCGAAGGGAGACGAACCGTGCGAGACGTGGCCCCTCGCGCGTCTACACGAGCTGCTCGGTCTCGCCGACGCGGTCGTCCTTGCGCTCCCGCTCGGTCCTGACACCCGGCGCATGGTCGACGCTTCAGCGATCGCAGCCATGAAGCCCGGTGCGCTGCTCGTGAACGTCGGCCGCGGCGAGCTCGTCGACGAGACGGCGCTCACCGCTGCCCTCGCGAGCGGCGCGCTCGGCGGCGCCGGCCTCGACGTCTTCGAACACGAGCCCCTGCCCCCGGAGAGCCCACTCTGGGCCCACCCACGCGTCCTCGTCACGCCCCACGCCTCCGGGCGCAGCCCGGGCAACGCGATCCGCGCCGAGGAGATCTTCCTCGAGAACCTCACGCGCTGGACGCGGGGCGAGACACTGCGCAACGAGGTGGCCTGAAGCGGGTACCGGGTCTACGACCGCAGCGTCACCGCCGCGTTCGTGATCACCGGCGTGTTGCGCTCCTTGGTCTTCGCCGACACGAGGATCTGGTTCCCTTCCTTCCACATCGACGTGACGATCGTCTCGCCCGGGAACACGACGCCAGCGAACCGCGCCTGATAACGGGCCACCTTCTCCGTGGCTCCTTCGAGCGCCGCGTCCACGACGGCCTTGCACACGACGCCGTAGGAGCAGAGCCCGTGGAGGATCGGCACGTCGAAGCCGCCGATCTTCGAGATCGACGGGTCGGCGTGGAGCGGGTTCTTGTCACCGGAGAGTCGGTAGAGCAGCGCCTGCTGCGGCAGCGTCTTCGACTCGACCTCGAAGTCCGGCTTGCGCGTCGGCGCTTCGTTCCCCGCCTTCGGGCCGCTTTCACCGCCGAATCCGCCCGCTCCACGGAGGAACAAGGAGAAGCGGTTCACGAAGAGCACGTCGCCGCTCTCGTCCTTCGACTCGACCTCGAGGATCACGAGGGCCGCCTTCCCCTTGTCGTAGACGCCCACGACCTTGCCGGCGCTCGTGACCTTGCCCTCGACGGGGATCGTCTTCTTGAGCTCGAGATCCTGCTCGCCGTGGAGGAGCAGTGCGAAGTTGAACTCACCGGCGAGGCCGGGCACTGCGGCGATCCCGCCGAGCGAGCCGAAGACGGGGATCACGCCGAAGCTCGGGATCACCTTGAGGCTCTTCTCGTAGGTGTAGGTGAGCTCGCGCGGGTCGGTGGCCGGGACGCCAGCGCCGATGCCGAGGTGGTAGAGGATCACCTGGTCCTTCGTCCAGCGCGCTTCACCGCCGGGAATACGCGCACCAAGGGCCTTCTGGGGGTCGATCGCCATGGGGATGCTGCTCCTGTGGTCCGCGTCCCGGGAGGGGATGCGGGACGAGCAGACTAGCGCGGGCGGATCCGGTCGACCGCGCCCTGCGCCGTGTCGCGGACCTTGTGGAGCCAGTGCCGGGCAAAGGCAAACTCGAGGCTCAGGATGGCCAGGCCGGCAGGAATGACGATGAACGCCGGGCCTGGAAGGACGATCATCGCGACGCCGAGCGCAACGACCGTTGCGCCAACGACGGCGATCACCGCACGCCGTGCGGCGCGGTAGGTAGCGGAGAGGGTCGCACGCACCATGGACCGCTTCGACTCCTCGGCACCCGGCGTTCGAGGCTAGCGGGTGGCCCACGCGACGTCTAGAAGTCGCGATACGCGTCGGCGAACAGCGCCGGGGCGCCACCGGTGTGCCAGAAGACGACGGTTCCGCGCAGGCGCCCGCTGCGGGCCGCGGCCACGAGGCCCGCCATCGCCTTGCCGGTGTAGACGGGATCGAGCACGAGGCCTTCGGTGCGCGCGGCCAGGCGGACGGCGTCGCGACACTCATCTGTGATGGCGGCGTAGTGCGCGCCCGTGTGGTCGGCGAGCTCGAGCGTGAAGCGCGGGAGCGCGCGGCCGGCGAGCTTCGCGGTGTCGGCCGCGAGCTCCGGCACCCGCTCGGCGTGCGGCCGCGGCGGTCGCGCCACGTCGACCCCGAGGACCCGTACCTCCGTCGGCAGCCCGACGAGGAGCCCGGCGTGCGTCCCTCCGCTCCCATCGGCGACGACCACCCAATCCGGCGGCTCGTGCGTCTGCGCGAGCAGCTCTTCCGCCGCCTCGAGGTAGGACACCGCACCCACCGGGCTCGCGCCGCCGATCGGCATCGGATAGGCGCGCGGCCCGAGCTCGCGCGCCACTTCGGCGACGCGCGCCTCCCACACCCGCCAGTCGCTCGACCCTGTGAAGTGGAGCGTCGCGCCGAACAGCCGATCGAGGATCAGGTTGCCGGACGCGGCGGCCGGCTCCTTTCCGCCGAGCACCAGATGGCAGCCCAGACCGAGACGCGCGGCCGTGGCTGCGGTCATGCGCGCGAAGTTCGACTGCGCGCCGCCGGACGTGACCAGGGTGTCGCAGCCCCGCGCCCTTGCGTCCGCGGCGAGGTGCTCGAGCTTGCGCGCCTTGTTCCCGCCGAGCGCGAGCCCGGTCTGGTCGTCGCGCTTCACGAGCACCCGCAGACCCACCGCCTCGGAGAGACGCGGGGCGGGGTCGAGCGGCGTGGGCAGGTGCGCGAGCGCGATCCGATTCACGCCCGGAGACTACGGGGCTCCGTCCGGGCGGCAAGTCGGCAGGGCGGGCCGACTCCCTGCGCGGCCGACGCCACCCCTTCGCGCTCGAGCAGCGTCTTCAGCGCCTGACGCGCGCGGTGCAGCCGGGTCTTCACGGCTTCGCGGGAGAGAGCGAGTGCGCGCGCCGTCTCGTCGGTGTCGAGCTCTTCGATGTCTCTCAGCACGAGCACCGTGCGATAGCGCTCCGGGAGCCGGTCGATGCACGCACGCACGGCGACGCGCAGCTCCTCACGCTCGAGGGCCGGGGCGCCTTCACCACCCGGCGCTGCGGGCTCGTCGATGCGATGACCCGTCGCGTCGAACATCGGAAGCAGGTCGTCGATCGCGGTTTCGGGATGCCGGCGGCGCGTGCGCAGCTTCATGAGGGCCGCGTTCACGACGATCCGGTGGAGCCAAGTCGAGAGCAACGAACCGCCTTCGAATCTCGGCAGCGCGCGGAACGCGCAGAGGAAGGCGTCCTGCACCGCGTCGCGCGCGGCGTCCTCGTCTCGCAGCAGGCGCTGCGCTACCGCGAGCATCCGGCCGCCGTAGCTGCGCACCAGCTCCTCGAAGGCGCGCTCGTCCCCGGCGCGGAGCCGCGCGAGCAGCGCGGTGTCACTGCCCTGGGTCGCTGCCACCGGAGACGCCGCCGCGCCGAAGGACCGAACGGCGAGAACCGGAGCGCACATCACGACACCTCCCTCAAGAGCTCGCTCACGAATGGCGAGCAGCCGGTGAGCTCGACGCGTCGTCTGCGCAGGTCCGAGAGCGCGACTGCGCCCGCGCCGTCCACGAAGCTCACGCCGACGAGATCGAGCACGAGCCGGCGGCCTCCCTCGATGCCTTCCTGGCAGGCGAGGTCGAGCGCGCCGATCTCAGCGTGTGTCACGCGCCCTTCGAGACGCAGCGTCGTGAGCTCGTGGTCGAATTCCGTGCGGGTGATCCGAAGCATGGTGTCCGTCCCTGCGAATCGACTCGCTGGGAGGCAAAAGCAACCGGCGTGCCAGCGCGCTTCACGGCTCGCGCCAGGGCGGCAATCAGACGGAAAATCAGCGGGTTGGATGCTGCGGCAGGTGCGCTTCGCGGGGCCGCGAAGCGCCGCGACATCTCGCGGATCTATGAAACCTCGTCGCGGCTCCGCGAGATCCCGAGCTTCTTGATGCGGCTGCGCAGAGTGCTCGCGTTCAGGCCGAGACGCCGCGCCGCGCCGGTCGGACCTTCGACGCGCCATCCCGTCGCCTGCAACGTCTCGGTGATGTGTCGGCGCTCGACCTCCGCAAGCCGCGCGTCGGACGCGGCGCTCGGCTCCGGACCCCGCCCCTGCGCGGCCATCGGCGCGACGTGGGCGCGATCCTCGCCCAGCACGCCCGGGCCGACCTCGAGCTCGGGGCCACGCGCGAGGATCACCGCGCGCTCGATCACGTTCTCGAGCTCGCGCACGTTGCCCGGCCAGGCGTACCGGGCGAGCCGCTGCATCGTGGCGTCGGCGACGTGCGTGATGCGGCGGCCGAGCTTCGCCTGGTGCCGGTCGACGAAGTACGAGACGAGGAGCGGGATGTCGCCCACCCGATCACGCAACGCCGGCATCACGAGCGGGAAGACGTTCAGCCGGTAGAACAAGTCCTCCCGGAACTTCCCGTCCGCAATGGCCCGGGACAGGTCCCGGTTCGTAGCGGCGATCACGCGCACGTCGGTGCGCAGCGCCGCGCTCCCGCCCGCGCGCTCGAACTCGCGCTCCTGGAGCACGCGCAGCAGCTTCACCTGGATCTCGAGCGGGATCTCGCCCACTTCGTCCAGGAAGATCGTCCCACCGTCCGCGAGCTCGAAGCGTCCGATGCGACGCTCCGTCGCGCCCGTGAACGCACCCTTCTCGTGGCCGAAGAGCTCGCTCTCCACGAGGCCGGGTGAGAGCGCAGCGCAGTTCACCTTGACGAGCGGGCGATCTTTCCGCGGGCTGCGTGCGTGGATCGCGCGGGCGATGAGCTCCTTCCCTGTGCCCGTCTCGCCGCAGATCAGCACGGACGCATCCGTACCGGCGACGCGTTCGATCCCCGCAAAGACGCGTGCGAGCGCAGGGCTGCGTCCGACGATCTCCTTGAAATTATAGACCGACCGCAGCTCCTCCTGGAGGTACTCGTTGTGGCGCTGCACCTCGACGAGCTCGAGCCCGGCGCCGCGTCTTTCCTCCACGTCACGGAAGATCACCGTGACGAGCTCGCGCCCGTCGACCTCGCTGTGTGACAGCGAGCCCTCTTGCAGGAAGAGCGAGCCGTCAGCGCGCTTCGCGAGCACGCCCTCCCCCTCGCCGTAGAAGAAGAGGCGCGATGGTTCCTTCCGCAGCGCGTCGATGGCAGCCTGGCGCCCGGCCACCCCCTCCTCCACGCCGAAATCGTAGACCGACCGGCCGATCGCCTCGGCCGCGGTGCACCGCAGGATGCGCTCGGCACCGGGGTTGAAGACGACGATCGTTCCCGCCACGTCGCTCACGATGATCCCGTCGGCCGCCGACGCGACGATCTGCTCGAGTCGCTGCTCGCTCGCGCGCAGCGCGTCGAGCGCACGCTTTCGCTCCAGCTCCGCGACGGCGCGTGCGGCAAAGATGCGCATCACGCCGAGCGCGCGCGTCGCGTCCGGCATCGCGCGGTCGTCGATCACCGCGAAGTGTCCGACCACCCTGCCCGCCGAGTCGAGCATCGGAACGCCGGCGTAGCTCGCAGCGTCCCAGTCCACGAGGCCCGTGTCCCGTGGGAAACACTGCTGGAGGCGGTCGGCGTGGTGCGCGCTCCGCCCCTCGAGCACTGCCTCGCACGGCGTGCCATCGAGCGGGATCTCCACGTTCTCCGCAAAGCCGCCGCGCGCCCAGAGCGCGAGCGTGCGAAAGTGCGTCCCCCCACGTGTCAGCTCCGACACGAACGCGTACTGGACACCGAGCGATCCGGCGAGATGGCGCACGAGCGAACGGAAGAAGAGATCGCCGACTTCGGCCTCGACGGCCTCGGCGAGCGCGCGGAGGAGCATGTCTTCGGATTGCGCCCCGGCGGGACCGGCCATCGGATGTCGAGCATAACCCCGAGCCTGACCTCCGGGAACGCCCGCGGTGCGGCCTCGCAACCGCCTGCCCGACCCGGCGTCCAAGGCCACGAGCGCCGCGTGGGGCACCACGATGCCGCTTGGACGTGCGGGGCGCCTGCGGCGCGTGGGCCCTGCTTCGCGTCTCCGGGCGATGCGCCCCGTCGCGGGACGAAACTTTTCAGCCGCGCGTGCGCGAAAGTCGCGACGCACGCGGAGATCGGTGCGATACTCACCGTCGGCAGCAAAGCCGCTCCCGCCGCCGCCGTGAAATTCCTGTTGCTCCCGTCCCCGCGCGATGACCGATCCCGGTGCGTTCCACGGCATCCAAGGGGCGCTCCCTCGAGCGGCCGAAGGGATGGCCACCGACCCCGATGCAATTCCACGTGCTCTCGTTCGAAGGACCCGACGGGTACTCCCGAGCCGGAGGGATCGCGAGCCGGATCGAAGGCTTGGCGCGCGCGCTGGCCGACTTCGGGTTCGAGACGCACCTCTGGTTCGTCGGCGATCCCGCGCTCCCCGGGCACGAGCGCTCGGGCAAGCTCCACCTGCATCGCTGGTGCCAGTGGATCAGCCGCTACCACCCAGCCGGCGTGTACGACGGCGAGGAGGGGAAGCACACCGACTTCGCGGCGTCGCTGCCGCCGTTCCTGATGGATCAGCACCTCGGCCCGCACCTCGCGCAGGGCCGGCGCGCCGTGATCCTGGCGGAGGAGTGGCACACGGCGAACGCGGTGCTGCATCTCGACTGGCTGCTGCGCGACTCCGGCATGCGTGATCGCGCGAGCGTGCTGTGGAACGCAAACAACGTGTTTGGCTTCGATCGTATCGACTGGCAGCGACTTTCGAGCGCCTCGGTCATCACGACCGTGAGCCGCTACATGAAGCACTCGATGTGGGACCAGGGTGTGGACCCGATCGTGATTCCGAACGGGCTCTCGGCCGACGCGTTCCTGCCGCCGGATCGCGGTGGCGTGCGCGAGATGCAGCGTCGACTGCGCGGCCGCACGGTGATCGCGAAGATGGCCCGCTTCGACCCCGACAAGCGCTGGCTCGGCGCGATCGAGATCGTCCGCGAGTTGAAGCGCGAGGGCGAACGCCCGCTGCTCATCGCCCGAGGGGGAGCAGAGGCGCACGGCCACGAAGTGTTCGCCGCCGCGCACGCCGCAGGCCTCTGCGTGGCCGATCGCCACGGCGCGGCCACGGGCGTGCAGGGACTGCTCGATCGGCTCGACCGTGTGGACGGCGTCGACGTGGTGAACCTGACCGCCCCCATCGATCCCGAGAGTCGGCGGGTCCTGTTCCGCGGAGCCGACGCCGTGCTCGCGAACAGCGGACACGAGCCGTTCGGCCTCGTCGGCCTGGAGGCCATGGCGGCGGGCGGAATCGCGTGCACCGGCATCTCGGGCGAGGACTACGCGGTGCCCGGCCGCAACGCGCTCGTGCTCCAGACCGGTGACCCGCGCGAGTTCGTCGGGCTCTTCCGCCGGCTCAAGGCGAATCCGGCCGAGGCCGGCGCGATCCGTCGTCTCGGACGGGCGACGGCCCGTCACTATGCCTGGCCCGAGGTCCTCCAGCGCCTGTTCCTGCCGCGTCTCGACCTCCTGCGCTTCTGTGCCGAGTAGCCGCGCGCTCACGTCCTCTCGATCGCTCATGCGTCACAATTTTGTTTCGGTCAGACGCGATCCGGGTGCGTGACGAACATCCGACTATTGGATGCCAATTGCCCCACGAGCCCGATACATGTGATGGGGATCACCGCGCGAGGTGTGGGGGTGCGGCATCGTCCGACTTGCTCGGGAGGGGGGCCGCCAGCCGATGGATGAGCGAACGCAGGAGGATTGCGCGCCGGACGACGCGCTGGACGAGATCCGCGCGGACGGCGTGGACGAGGTCCTTGGGCTCGACCTCGAAGCGGAGGAGCGGGAGCAGGAGCTCGTGGTCGAGCACCTGCCGCGCGTGCGAGCGATCGTGCATCGATTGCTCCAACGGCTCCCATCGTCGGTGGACCGTGAAGAGCTCGTCCACGGCGGCGTGCTCGGCCTGATCGATGCGGCCCGCCGCTTCGACCCTGCCTTCGGTTGCAGCTTCGCGAGCTATTCGGAGATCCGGATCCGCGGCGCCGTGCTGGATCAGCTGCGCGCCCTCGACTGGGTGCCGCGTTCCGTCCGCCACCGGGGCCGTGTCCTCGATCGAGCCTATCGCGAGGTCGAGCAGCGGGAAGGCAGGGCCGCGCAAGGCCACGAGGTGGCCGACGTCCTCGGGATCGACCCCGACCGATTCGAGGCGCTGCGCTGGCTCGTACGCGCAGCACCGCTCCAGCGCAGCGACGAGCACTGGGACGACGAGGCGCCGCCCGCTCCCGCGGGCTCCACGATGGGCCCCTGGGGCGATCTGGCCGGCAACCCGCTGCTTGCCCTCGGCACCGGGAGGGCGCGCGAGGCGATCGCCGGCGCGCTGGACGAGCTTCCGGCACAAGAACGCACTGTGGTGTCGCTCCTCTACTGGGAGGACATGAGCCAGGAGGCCGTCGGCCGGCTCCTCGGACTGGCCGAGAGCCGCATCCGCGCCCTGCACCTGCGCGCCCTGCTCCGACTCCGAAGCCGTCTCCGCACACTCTGGGAGTGACGTTCGAGCCCGCGGGACACCACCTTCGCCCCGCGGTAGCGTGGGGCGACCGGAGGAACCCGATGGACTTCTCGATCCCCACCGAGATCCAGACCTTGCTCGATCGTCTCGACGCGTTCATCGCGTCGGACATCGCGCCGCTGGAGGCGGAGAACCGCCAGTACTTCGATCACCGTCGCGAGCACGCGCGCACGGACTGGGATCACGATGGGATCCCGCGCAAGGAATGGGAAGCGTTGCTCGGGGAGATGCGGCAGCGCGCCGACCGCGCGGGCTTCCTGCGCTGGTCGCTTCCGAAGGAGCTCGGCGGAGGCGGCGGCAGCAATCTCGGCATGGCCATCGTCCGGGAGCACCTCGCACACAAGGGGCTCGGCCTCCACAACGACCTCCAAAACGAATCCTCGATCGTCGGAAACTTCCCCGTCGTACACATGTTCCATGCCTATGCGAAGGGCGAGCACCGCGCGTACATCGAGCCGATGATCACGGGCAAAATGCGAGTGGCGTTCGGGCTGACCGAGCCCGATCACGGGAGCGACGCCACGTGGATGGAGACGCGCGGCGTGCGTCAGGGCGATGAGTGGGTGATCGACGGCGCGAAGCGCTTCAACAGCGGGATGCACCACGCGACGCATGATCTGGTGTTCGCGCGCACGTCGGGAGAGCCTGGAGACGCGCGCGGCATCACTGCGTTTCTCGTTCCCACGAAGACGCCGGGTGTCGAGATTCCGTACTACCACTGGACCTTCAACATGCCGACGGACCACGCGGAGGTGCTGCTCAAGAGCGTGCGCGTGCCGCACTCCGCGATCGTGCACGAAGAAGGTCATGGCCTGCGACTCGCGCAGCACTTCGTGCACGAGAATCGCATCCGTCAAGCCGCATCCGGGGTGGGCGTGGCGCAATACTGCATCGATGAGAGCGTGCGCTACGCGCGTGAGCGCAAGACGTTCGGCGTCCCTCTGGCCGAGCGCCAGGCGATCCAGTTCCCGCTCGCCGACCTGCATACCGAGGCGGAGCTAGTACGCAATCTCGTGTACAAGACGGCATGGCAGCTCGATCGCAACGATCAGCTCCGTGTGTCCGACCGCGTTTCGATGGTCAACTACCGGGCGAACAAGCTCGCGTGCGAGGCCGCCGACCGCGCGATGCAGGTGCACGGAGGCATCGGCTACACGCGCGCAAAGCCCTTCGAGCACATCTACCGGCACCACCGCCGGTACCGCATCACCGAGGGCTCGGAGGAGATCCAGCTCCGGAACGTCGCAGGGCACCTCTTCGGCTTCATCCGCCGGTAGATGCCGAAGTGGCGCAACACCACCCGCATTCACACGGCGCTGTACCGCGCCACCGGCGGGGTGATCGGCGCGCGCCTCGCGGGCATCGCCATGCTGCTCCTCACGACGAAGGGCCGGAAGACGGGACAGCGGCGGACCCTTCCCCTGGCGTACATCCCGGACGGCGACGACTTCGTGGTGGTGGCGTCGAACGGCGGCCAGGACAGCGACCCGCTGTGGTGGCGCAACCTGCAAGCGAATCCCGCCGGTGAGGTGCAGGTTCGCAAGCACGTGCATCGCGTGCGCGCGGAGCGCGCAACGGGAGGGGAGCGCGCCCGCCTGTGGCCCCTCCTCGTGCAGGCCAACCCGCAATGGGGCCGCTACGAGCAGGCGACGGCGCGCCCGATCCCCGTGGTGATCCTGAAGCGCACCTGAATCGGTGAACGGCGGGGACGTGAAAGTGAAAGGCGGGGCTACCTGCCGCGGATCAGCTTGCCCGGCATTGCGCCCGTCGGGTGGCCGTCTTGCCACGTGATCTCCCCGCTACAGACCGTCGCGCGGTAGCCGTCCACTTTTTGGATCAGCCGACGGCCCTGTGCGGGCAGGTCGAACACCATCTCCGGCGGATGCAGGCGCAAGCCGTCGAAGTCGATCACGTTCAGGTCGCCCTTCATCCCCGGCGCCAGCACGCCCCGGTCGTGGAGCTCGAACAGGCGCGCCGTCCGCTGCGTCTGGCTCTGGACCACCTGCTCGAGCGGCAGCCGCTCGCCGCGCTTGCGGTCGCGCACCCAGTGGGTCAGCAGGAAGGTCGGCGCGCTCGCGTCGCAGATGATCCCGCAATGCGCGCCGCCGTCGGAAAGACCGATCACCGCGGTCGGATGCTGGAGCATCTCGCGAATCGCCTCGAAGTCGCCGTTCGAGTAGTTGAGGAGCGGGAAGTAGAGCAGCTCTCGACCTTCGCGCTGGAGCAGGAGATCGAGCGCCACCTCCTGCGGAGAGCGGCCCTCGCGCGCCGCGATCGCCGCCACGCTCTTCTCCGGACCCGGCTCGTAGTCCGGCGGATCGCCGAGCGGGAACAACTTGTGGAACGCCGTCGAGACGAAGGCCATGATCGGCAGCTGATAGGTCACCGGCTCCGTGAGCAGACGTTGGCGTCGGGCCGGATCGCGCATCGCCGCCACGCGCTCCGCGAGCGGCAGAGACGCGATCTCCCGGTACGACGGATGGAACAGGAAGGGGTGGGCGGTGCCCTGGAGACCCATGAGGAGGCCGGTGGGCCGCACGGCTACTTGCGGCGTCACGCGCCCGCCAGCAGCCGCCGACCGGGCGCTCTCGTCGAGCAGCCGCCGCCACTGCTGCGGGTCCGCGTCATTCTGCAGACACGCAAAAGTAACCGGGCGACCGGTCTCCATCGAGAGCCGGTGCATCCAGTCCAGCTCCTTGCCCTCGGGCGCAAGATCGCTCGCCAGCTCGAAGACGCCACGGCCGAGCTCGCCCAGCACCCGGCCGATCCCGAGCACCTCGTCTTCGCCTGCGAACGTCCCGGGCACGGGCTCTCCGTCGATGGCGCGGTGGAGAAGAGTGCGTGACGTGGAGAAGCCCACCGCTCCCGCGACGATCGCTTCACGCACGATCGCGGCCATTCCGGCGATGTCTGCGGGCGTCGGCTTCTCGTTCTTCGCGCCGCGCTCGCCCATCACGTAGGCGCGCACCGCGCCGTGCGGGACCTGCGCGGCCACGTCGAGCGCGCGAGGCATGCGCTCGAGCGCGTTCAGGTACTCGGGGAAGGTCTCCCATTCCCAGCGGATGCCCTCGGCGAGCGCCGTCCCGGGGATGTCCTCGACGCCCTCCATCAGCCCGATCAGCCACGCGTGTCGGTCGGGCTTCGCTGGCGCGAAGCCGACCCCGCAGTTGCCCATCACGACCGTCGTGACGCCGTGCCATCCGGACGGCGTGAGGTGCGGGTCCCAGGTGACCTGGCCGTCGTAGTGCGTGTGTACGTCGACCCAGCCCGGTGTCACGAGATCTCCGCGCGCGTCGATCTCGCACCGGCCTCGCGGCAGACCCTTTTCCACGGCCGCAACGAGGCCTCCGTCGATCGCGACGTCCGCCTTGCGTGCCGGCGCCCCGGTGCCGTCGACGACGAGACCGTTGCGAATCACGAGATCGTGCATGGGGAGCTCCTCGAAGGCTGGATCGCCGGATGCCGCCAGGGTATCACGCCGGGTGCGCACGACGCGGCCCGAAGCCCGAGCACGCCGGCTCGCAGGCTGCGGAGGAACGTGATCGCGTGACTTGGAGAGGCCGGGAGTGGGTCAGCTCCCAGCCACGCGTCGCGGAGCCGCGCGCGGGGCATGCCCCTCCCGCGGCCGCTTCGCTTCACGCGGTCGAGCTCTTCAGTGATGAGACGGACTCCCCCCTGCTAGGACGCGCGCTTCCCCGACGTGAACTCGCACGTCATGTGCTTGATGCCGTGGATGAAGAACGAGGCCAGCCGGTCGGGCTGCCCCGTGACGCGCAGATCGGGGAGCCGCCGGAGGATCTCGCGGAACATCACCGTGATCTCGCGCCGCGCGAGGTGGGCGCCGAGGCAGAAGTGCGGGCCGGGACCGCCGAAGCCGACGTGGGGATTCGGGTCGCGTCCCACGTCGAACCGGAACGGGTCGCTCCACACCGACTCGTCGCGGTTCCCCGAGTTGTACCAGAGCACCACCTTCTCGCCTTCACGGATCTTCTGGCCAGAGAGCACCGTGTCCTGCGTGGCCGTGCGGCGGAAGTGGATCACCGGCGTGGCCCAGCGCACGATCTCGTCGACGGCCGTGGGCGCGAGCCCCTCGAAGTCAGCCGCCCAGCGCGCGCGCTCCGCGGGGTAGTCGCACAGCGCCTTCATCCCGTGGCTGATCGCATTGCGCGTCGTCTCGTTGCCCGCGACGACGAGCAGCACGAAGAACGACGCGAGCTCCTGATCGGTGAGAGTCTCGCCGTCCACCTCGGCGTGCAGCAGGGCGGAGGTGAGATCGTCGGTCGGCTCCTTGCGTCGCAGCGCGCCGAGCTCGTTCATGAGCTGCGCGAGCTCGGCGCCGGCCGAGAGGAGCGCCGGGATGATCTTCGCGGGCTCCGCCACGTACTCGGGATCGCCCGCGCCGAGGATCATGTTCGTGCGGTCGAACACGAAGCGGTACTGGCTCTCGGGGATGCCCATCAAGTCGCAGATGATCTTGAGCGGCAGGGCAGCCGCGATCTCCGTCACGAAGTCGCACCCACCCTTCTCGATGACGTCGTCGATGATGGCGTCAGCCGAGCGCTGCACGTTCTCTTCGACGCGGCCCACCCTGCGCGGCGTGAACCCGCGCGACACGATCCGACGCAGCCGCGCGTGGCGCGGGTCGTCCATGTTGATCATCGAGCCGAAGAACTCGCTGAAGCCCTGGGGCAGGTCGCCGATGTTGCTGCCCTTGCCCGAGCAGAAGAGCTCCGGGCTCTTGCTCACCTCGAGGATGTCGGCGTGCCGGGTGAGCGACCAGTAGCCCGGGCCCTTCGGCAGGATCTCGAGGTGCGGCTCCTCGTGGAACGAGATCGGCCGCTCCCGGCGCAGCGTCTCGAACGCGCCCTCGCGCTCCTCGAGCGGCCGGATCCAGAAGAGCGGATCGGAGAGGTGGATCTCGTCGACTGCGAGGACGGGGCTGGGTTTCACAGGGGCTCCTCGGACGCGCAGGCCCGCGCGTCCCTAGTCTGCAAAGGTAGCGACGACCGGGACGTGGTCCGAGGGCTGCTTGCCCTTGCGTTCGTTGCGGTCGATCTCGACGGCGGTGCTGCGGGCGGCAAGCCTTCTGGTCGCGAGCACGTGGTCGATGCGCAGGCCGTTGTTCTTCGGGAACCCTAGCATCCGGTAGTCCCACCAGGAGTAGAAGCCGCCCTCCGCATGATGGCGCCGGAACGTGTCGTCGAGACCCCACGCGGCGATGCGTTGCAGTGCGGCGCGCGCAGCTGGGTGACATAGGACCGTGTCCTTCCACTCTTCGGGGCGGGCCACGTCGCGGTCGTCGGGCGCGACGTTCACGTCGCCGCAGAGCGCGAGCGGCTCGTCCGGGCTCGCCGTGCGCTCCAGAAGGACCCGCAGCTTCTCCATCCAGGCGAGCTTGTAGGCGAACTTGTCGGAACCGACCTCGCCCCCATTCGGGAAGTAGGCGGAAAGGACGCGCACCCCGTTCACGCGGGCCGAGACGAGTCGGGCCTGCGGGTCGTCGTCATCTTCGCCAAAGCCTCGCCGCAGGTCCTCGGGCGGGGTGCGCGACAGGATTGCGACGCCGTTGTAGGTCTTCTGACCATACACGACAGCGTGATAGCCGAGCGCCTGCACGGCCGCGGTCGGAAAGTCGGCTTCGACGACCTTGAGCTCCTGCAGGCAGAGCACGTCGGGCTGCCAGGCCGCGAGCCAGGCCAGGAGTCGCGCCTCGCGCGCGCGCACGGAGTTGACGTTCCAGGTCGCGAGCTTCATCGCCTCCTATCTTGGCTTCCGGCGGCCCGCGGTGCTACGCCCCCCGTCCATGACGCAGAAGGCCCTCGACGAGCTCGTCGCGATCCTCGACCTCGAGGAGCTGGAGGTGAACATCTTCCGGGGGCGCAGCCCGAAGGAGGATCGACAGCGCGTGTTCGGCGGCCAGGTGGCGGGCCAGGCCCTCGTCGCGGCGGGCCGCACCGTCGAGGCGAGCGTCGTCCACTCGCTCCACGCCTACTTCCTGCGTCCGGGCGACCCGAAGATCCCGATCCTGTACGAAGTCGATCGCATCCGGGATGGGAAGAGCTTCACCACGCGCCGGGTGGTCGCGATCCAGCACGGCGAGGCGATCTTCCACCTGTCGGCGTCGTTCCAACGTCCCGAGCCTGGCCTCGAGCACCAGGTGCCCATGCCCGAGGTGCCGGATCCCGAGAGCCTCCCCTACGGCAAGGGACGCTTTGCGAAGATCCCCCCGGACATGCCGGAGGAGATCAAGAAGTGGCTCCAGCGGCCGCGCCCGATCGAGATCCGGGCGCTCGACCCGATCGACTACATGAAGCCGCAGAAGCGCGAGCCGCGGCAGCGGTTCTGGATCCGCGCCGACGGCCGGCTGCCCGACGACCCGCTGCTCCACCAGTGCGTCGTCGCGTACGCCTCGGACATGACGCTCCTCGACACCGCGACGCTCCCGCACGCGATCTCGTGGTTCGACCCGCGGTTCCAGATGGCGAGCCTCGACCACGCCATGTGGTTCCATCATCCCTTCCGGGCCGACGAGTGGCTGCTCTACGACCAGGAGAGCGCCGCCGCGTCGGGTGCGCGCGGCTTCAGCACGGGACGTCTCTTCACCCGCGACGGCAAGCTCGTGGTATCCGTAGTACAGGAGGGACTGATCCGGATGCGGGCGCCCCGCTAGGTCCAACGCAGCATGGCCCTTCGCCGACTCCTCGTCGCGACTCTCGTGGCGCTGCTGTCCTGCGCCGGCCCGCCCGCACGCCAATCGTACGGGGATCCCGACGGGCATCTGGACGGACCTCCGGACGGCGATCGCTCCGACGCGAGCACCGGTGAGCCGGCTCTCTACACGCCGGCTCCGGGGTACACCGGCTCGGAACGGACGTCGCGCTACCTGACGATGCGCGACGGCGTCCGGATCGCGATCGACGTGTCGGTTCCCCGCGGGCTCGCCTCCGGTGAGCGGGTGCCTGCCCTTCTGTTGCAGACACGCTACTGGCGGTCCAAGTCGCTGACCCCACTCGCGCGTCTCTTCGTCGCGCCCGACGCATTCGACGGTCGCATCGGCGAGTTCCGCCGCGAGGCCATTCAACACGGCTACGCGTGGATCGACGTCGATACCCGCGGCTCGGGCGCCTCGTTCGGGAGCCGCCCGTGGGACTTCTCACCGGACGAGGTGGCGGACGGCGCGCAGATCGCGGACTGGATCGTGAGCCAACCGTGGTCGAACGGTCGCATCGGCGCCGTCGGCGCGTCGTACTCCGGCAGCACGGCCGAGTTCCTGCTGGTGAATCGTCACCCGGCCGTGCGGGCGGTCGCGCCGCTCCTGTGCGAAGCCGACCAGTACACCGACATCCTGGCGCCGGGTGGCATCCCGCAGGTCTGGTACTTCGAAGACTGGGCGCGCATCACCGCCGCGCTCGACCGGAACGAGCTGCCACTCGGTCCATCGGCAAAGCTCGTGATCCGCGGTGTGCGTCCCGTGGACGACGATCCCGAAGGCGCCCTGCTCGAGCAGGCGATCCGCGAGCACGCCGCGAACTACGACTTCCGGTCGCTCGCACGCGTCGTCTACCGGGACGACCTGCCGTTCTCGCGCGACGATGCGATGCCGCCCGAGCGCGCGCTCGCGATGGGGCGCTCGTTCGCGATGCTCGAGCGCCGCTTCGGTCCGGACTTCTTGGCGCGCGGCGTCGACCTCGCGAGCGCGCACGCCTGGGCGGACGAGCTCGCAGCTACGGACGCCGCGGTGTACTCGTACAGCGGCTGGTACGACGCCGGCTACACCGCGGCGGCAGCGCGGCGCTATCGCGCGAGACCGCGGCGCGGCAACAAGCTGATCATCGGACCGTGGGACCACTCGCTCCGGCGCGTGAGCCCGGTCGCGGGCACGGGGCCCTCGCACTTCGACCACGCGGGAGAGCTCCTGAAGTTCTTCGACTACCACCTGAAGGACGTCGACACCGGGATCGATGACGAGCCGCCCGTCCACTATTTCACGTTCGGCGACGAGCGCTGGAAGACCGCGGACGCCTGGCCGCCTCCGGCGACGCAGCGCAGCTACTACTTCGCCACGGCGGGCAGGCTGGACGAAACGGCGCCCGCATCGCTCGACGCCGCGGACGCGCACCGAGTCGATCCCACCGTCGGCAGCGGACACGAGACGCGTTGGGACACGCTCACCGGCCGGGCGCTCCCCCATCCGTACCCCGACCGCACGACGCGCGACGAGAAGCTTCTCACCTACACCGGCGCGCCGCTGGAGCGGGCCATGGAGGTCACGGGACACCCGGTGGTGACGCTCTGGGTCGACTCGACCGCGACGGACGGCGCGTTCTTCGCCTACCTCGAAGACGTGGCTCCCGGAGGTCACGTGACGTACGTGAGCGAAGGCATGTTGCGCGCGCTTCATCGCAAGGGCGATCCTGCGACGCGCACGTTCCTCCGCCGCGATGCGGAGCCGCTCGTCCCGGGTGAGCCGGCGCAGCTCGTGTTCGAGCTGCTCCCGACGTCCTACGTGTTCGCGCCCGGCCACGCGATCCGCCTCGCAATCGCCGGCGCCGACCACGACCACTTCGCGCAGATCCCCGTGGACGGCGCTCCGCTGCTGCACGTACACCGGAGCCGGGACAGAGCTTCGCGGATCGAGCTCCCGGTGGTGGCGCGGCAAGCCACCTCCGGCTCCTAACGCCAGAGCGGCTCGAGCTCCACGAGCTCCGCGATCGCGTGGTGGACGTGCTCGTCGATCGCGGCGTGCGGCGCCTTCCAGACCGTTCGCATCCCGAGCATGCGGGCCGGCAGGAGATTCGAGCGCGTGTCGTCCACGAAGCAGCACGCCTCCGGTCCGACACCCGCCTGCCGGAGCACGGTGGCGTAGGCCGCGGGGTCGGGCTTCGGCAGGTAGCGGAAGTCCTCGAGCGACACGACGCGCTCGAACGCGTCCGCGACGCCAAGCAGACCGAGCACCTGCACCGCGTGCGAGCGCGGCGCGTTCGTGAAGACGACCTTTCGCGGCGGAAGCCGCAGCAGCAGCGCGCGCAGCTCCGGGTCGGGTCCCAACAGGTCGGACAGGTCGCAGTCGTGCACGAACCGCAGGTAGTGGTCGGGGTCGACGGAGTGGGTGCGTTCGAGCCCACGGAGCGTCGTGCCGTGAGCTTCACGCAGACCGCTCCGCACCGCGTCCACCCGATCCGGCGGAACACCGAGCACGTCGCACAGGTATGCATTGATGCGGGCGTCCACGCGATGGAGGACGCCGCTCTCCGGCGCATAGAGGGTGTCGTCGAGATCGAGGAGGAGGACTTCCACTCGCCTCGAGGCTAGCATTCCACCCCGCCATGCTGCCGTGGATCGCGATCACACTCGCTGCTGTCGCCCTGCTCCTCGTCGCGGAGTTTCGGGGCTCGCACGCCGGCGTTTGGATCGCGAAGCCGGTCGCGAGCACGGGCTTCCTGGGCGCGGCGCTGGCCGCAGGGGCGCAGAGCTCGGGCTATGGCCAGTGGGTGCTCGCCGGGCTCGTGCTGTCGTGGCTCGGTGACGTCCTCCTGATCCCGCACGCGCGAGCCGCCTTTCTGGCCGGCCTCGTGAGCTTCCTCCTCGGCCATGTCGCCTACGCCGTCGCGTTCGGGGTACGCGGCCTGTCGACCGGGGGCGTCGTCCTGGCGGCGCTCGCGCTGATCCCCGTCGCTCTCGTGGCCCTGCGGTGGCTCGGTCCGCACGTCCCCCGCAGCATGCAGCTCCCGGTACGGGCCTACGTCACCGTGATCTCCGCGATGGTGGCTTGCGCCACGGGCACGGTCGTCGCGGCCACCGCGCCCGCCATCCTCTTGGGCGCGCTCATGTTCTTCGTGTCGGACCTCGCCGTGGCGCGCGATCGTTTCGTGGCAAAGGGCCCCTGGAACAAGGTCTGGGGGCTGCCGCTCTACTACGGCGCGCAGCTCGTACTCGCGTCGACGACCTCCTTGGCGAAGCCCTGAACGACCCTTACCCTCGGCGCGGCCGCCGGACGGTTTCCCACTCCAGGAGAGACGCGATGCTGCCCCCCCGCCTCCGCTTCGGAATCTTCCTCGCCCCGTTCCATCCCACGGACGAGAACCCCACCGCGGCGATGCGGCGCGACTTCGAGCTGGTCGAGTGGCTCGATCAGCTGGGTTACGACGAGGCGTGGATCGGCGAGCACCACTCCGCGGGCTACGAGATCATCGCGTCGCCAGAGCTCTTCATCGCCGCGGCAGCCGAGCGCACGAAGCACATCAAGCTCGGCACCGGCGTCTCGTCTTTGCCGTATCACCATCCGCTCATGCTCGCCGACCGCATCATGCAGCTCGACCACCAGACACAGGGCCGCGTCATGTTCGGAGTGGGCCCGGGAGCGCTTCCGTCCGACGCGTTCATGATGGGCATCGATCCGCTGAAGCAACGTGACATGATGGACGAAGCGATCGGCGTGCTCGTCCCGCTGCTCCGCGGCGAGACGGTCTCCTACGAGTGTGACTGGTTCAAGCTGCGCGAGGCCCGGCTCCAGCTGCTGCCATACACACGGCCGCACGTCGAGATCTGCGTCGCGTCGCAGGTATCGCCGGCGGGTGCGCGTGCCGCCGGGAAGCACGGCCTCGGTCTGCTGTCGATCGGCGCCACATCGACGGGCGGCTTCAACGCCCTCGCGATGAACTGGCAGATCTGCGAGGACCGCGCGACGGAACACGGGCAGGTGGTGGACCGCGAAGCCTGGCGCCTCGTGGCGCCCATGCACGTGGCGGAGACGAAGGAGCGGGCTCGGGAGAACGTGAAGTTCGGGCTCGAGAAGTGGCTGCGGTACTTCACCGAGGTCGCAGCGCTTCCGCTCGCACCGCCCGGCAATGTCGAGGATGCGATCGAGGCGCTCATCAAGTCCGGTCTCGCGGTGATCGGCGATCCCGACGACGCGATCGCGCAGCTCGAGCGGCTCGAGAAGCAGAGCGGCGGCTACGGGTGCTTCCTCCAGATGGCACACAACTGGGCCGACTTCGCGCAGACGAAACGCAGCTACGAGCTGATCGCGCGCTACGTGATGCCGCGATTCCAGGCGCTGAACCGGGGGCGCGAAGCCAGCATGGATTGGGCGGCGCGCAACCGCCCGACGTTCATGGGCGCCGTGGGAACCGCGATCATGACCGAGATCCAGAAGCACGCGCAGGAACAGCAGAAGAAGCAGAAGCAGGCGAGCTAGGAGCTTGACCCAGGTCGGGTCCGAGCCAGAGCCGTGTCGATGCGCGCCCCTCGCCGGAGTCGGACCCGGACTCGGAGTTGCTTGCAGCTCCCGGTTTCAATGGCCGTGCAAGACGGGGACGTGCAAGACGGGGACGTGCAAGACGGGGACGTTCTTGCAGGTTGAAAATGGGCCGAAGGCAACCTGCAAGAACGTCCCCGCATCTTGCACGGCAAGCAACTCCGGTAGCGGCGCTACGGCGCAGGCTCGGATCCAAGCTTGGGTCAGGCTCCAAGGAGCCTAGGCGCCGCGGAGCTGCCGGCGGTAGGCCACCACCTGGCGGGGGCGGTTGAAGCCCACCACGCCGCGGAGCTCGCCGGCCCGCTCGAACAGCGCCACGAACTTCCGCTCCTCGAGCGTTCCGTCGACGACACGCACCTCGCAGTCCGGGCCGGGATCACCGGCGATCTGGATCCTCGCGTCGTACTGATCCGACCACACGTAGGGCACGGGTGTGTAGGGCTTCGCGGCGGCGGGGCCTGCGAGCAGCCGCTGCGCGGCGGCAACCCCCTGCTCCACCGCGTTCGTCCAGTGCTCGAAGCGCACCCGCTCTCCGGTGCGCGCGTCGCGCCAGCGCGCCACATCGCCCGCGGCCACGACGTCCGGCGCCGCGGTCGCGCACGTCTCGTCGCAGAGCACACCGTTCTCGAGCGCGAGGCCCGAGCTCTCGAGCCAGCGCGTCTCGGGCACGACGCCGACCCCGATCACGACGACGTCCGCCGGGACGAGGCGCCCATCAGCGAGTCGCACGCCTTCGACGCGGGCGCCGCCCTCCAGCGCGGCCACCCCCACACCGCAGCGCAGATCCACGCCGTGGTCGACGTGGATCTGCGCCACGAGCGCACCGAGCCGCTCGCCCACGCCGCGGACGAGCGGTGCCACGAGCGCTTCGATCAGCACCACGTCGAGTCCGCGCTCGCGGCAGGTCGCCGCGACCTCGGAGCCGATGAAGCCGGCTCCGACCACCGCAACGCGCGGAACGCGGTCGAGCTCGGCGCGCAGCGCCAGAGCGTCGTCGAGACTACGGAGCACGTGGACGCCCCGGCCGCCCGGGGTACGACCGGAACGGACCCACCCCGCGGCGAAGGGTGCGAGGCCCGCGGTCACGCCCGGGTCGACCCACCCGTCCGCAAAACGTGCGAGGCCAGCAGTCACGCCCGGGTCGACCCACCCGTCCGCAAAACGTGCGAGGCCAGCGGTCACGCCCGGGTCGACCCACCCGTCCGCAAAGCCCGGCACGCGCGGTGTCGCGCCGGTCGCGATCACGAGGCCATCGAACGCGACGCGCTCGCCGCCGGCGAGCTCGACGACACGTGCCGCAAGA
>Ga0315273_10001238_pt1 | contig 28750 bp, 17 predicted proteins | sample YL17G02_0_MG_FD_205753 | JGI IMG/M metagenome (GOLD analysis project Ga0315273, IMG submission 205753) | Sediment microbial communities from Yellowstone Lake, YNP, Wyoming, USA - YL17G02_0 | ecosystem: Environmental > Aquatic > Freshwater > Lake > Sediment | place: USA: Wyoming | collected... | reverse complement strand
GGAGTTGCTCACGGTCAAGGCGGAGCGTCTGCTTCGGTCCGCCCGCTGCTGCATCTACGCCGGATCGCTGGTCAACCCCGACATCCTTCGGCTTCTGCCGCCAGACGCCGAGCGCCACGATTCGGCGGGCATGGATCTGCCGCAGATCCTCGCGGTCATCCAGCAGGCCCGCGAGCGAGACATCGACATCGTCCGCCTTCACACGGGCGAGCCGGCGCTTTACGGCGCCATCGGCGAACAGATGGACGCGCTCGACCGGCTGGGAATCGACTACGAGGTGGTCCCAGGGATCAGTTCGTTCCAGGCCGCCGCGGCCGCGCTCCGAGTGGAATTGACCGCGCCGGAGGTCTCCCAAACGGTCATCCTCACGCGGACGGCGGGAAGGACGCCCGTCCCGCCCAGTGAGGGCCTTTCCACGCTCGCGGCGAGCCGGGCTACGCTGTGCATCTTCCTGTCCAGCGACAGGATTGCGGAGATCGCCGCGACTCTGATTCCGCACTATGGCCAGGACTGCCCGGCCGCGGTCGTCTACCATGCCTCGTGGCCCGACCAGGCCGCCGTTCGCGGGACGCTTGCGGACATCGCTGCCGCGGCAGAGGCCCGCGGCATCACCCGCACGGCCATTGTCCTCGTCGGGCGCGCCCTGGCCCGCCCGCTCCCGCGGACCTCGAAGCTCTACGACCCCGACTTCCGCCACGGGTACCGAGAGGGGACGAGCCAGTGAAGATCGCTCTCATCAGCTTGAGTGACGAGGGGGCGCGCATCGCCGCGCGGCTGGCGGAGCACTTGGGCGCTTGCGATCTCTATCTGCACACAGCCGTTGCCTATCCTCCCGCGGGTTTGAAACCCGCGGGAGGTTACCCGGAGGTCCGGCGCTTCGATCGCATCTGCGACCTGGCGAAGGAGCTATTCCCGTCGTTCCACAGGCTGGTCTTCATCGCGCCGACCGGCGTGGCTGTCCGGGCCATCGCGCCCTGCCTCAGGAACAAGCGGACCGACCCGGCCGTCGTGGTCGTCGACGTCGGGGCTCGCTGGGCCATCAGCCTGCTCAGCGGGCACGAAGGCGGGGCCAACGACTTGGCCATCGCCGTGTCCAACATCCTCGCCGCGGAGCCTGTGATCACCACCTCGACGGAGGCCGCGAAGACAATCCTCGTGGGCATCGGTTGCCGCCGCGGAACGCCAGCGGAACAGATCATCGACGCGATTCGGCAGGCCCTCGCGACCGCCAAGGCGTCCCTCGACCAGGTTCGCCTGCTCGCCTCCGCCGACATCAAGCGCGACGAGGCGGGCCTGCTCGAGGCGTCGCGGCAACTGGGAATCCCACTGCGGCTGGTCTCGTCGGAGGAGATTCGCCAGAGCACGCTCGCCTTCGAGCGGTCGGACTTCGTCCAGGAGAAGGTCAATCTGCCCGCCGTCGCCGAGCCGGCGGCCCTGCTGGCCGGAAGGAGAACGCGACTCTTGCTGCCCAAACAGGTCTTCCCCAACGTCACGGTGGCGCTGGCCGAGGAAAGCGCACACCCCCTCCCGAAGGTCTCACACCTTCGGGAGGTTACACCGGGAGATCCCAGACCTTCCGGAATACCCTCCCGAAGGTGTGAAGCCTTCGGGAGGAATAGCAGAAGGGAAGGCGGAAAGCTGTACGTGGTCGGAATAGGCCCCGGCGGCCCTCTCGATCGCACCCGGCGCGCGGAGGCGGCCATCGCGGAGAGCCAGGTGGTCGTCGGCTACCACAAGTATCTCCGACTCGTCGCCGATCTGACGCCGGGCAAGGAGCTGATCTCGTCCGGCATGAAAGAGGAGGTCGCCCGGTGCCGCGCGGCCATCGAGCGCGCCCGGGCGGGGCAAACCGTGTCTTTGATCTCCTCCGGCGATGCCGGCATCTACGGCATGGCGGGGCTCGCCATCGAACTGGCCACTGCGGAGCGCGCCGACGTCGCCATCGAGATCGTCCCGGGCGTCACCGCCGCGAGCGCGGCCGCGGCGAGGCTGGGCGCGCCGTTGATGCTCGACTTCGCGGTCGTCAGCCTCAGCGACCTGCTGGTTCCCTGGGATGTCATCCGCGAGCGCCTGAGAGCCCTGGCCGCCGCGGACCTGGTGGTCGCCCTCTACAATCCCAAGAGCAGCCAGCGAGTCAGCCAGTTCCACGAAGCCATCGATCTGTTCCAGCAACACCGCCCCGCCGAAACTCCCGTGGGCATCGCCGCCGCAGTGGGAACCGAGGAGGAGCGCCTGATGCTGACGACTCTAGGCAACGTCCTGACTGAAGAGGTCGATATGCGGACTGTCGTGATCATCGGGAACAGCATGTCCAAGGTCGTCGATGGCTGGTTCGTCACCTCCCGAGGCTACGCGATATGATCCTGCTTCTGGGCGGCACGAGCGACACCGCCGCGATTGCCACGCGCCTCGCCCAGGCCGGCCAGACCATCCTGGTCTCGACGGCCACCGACGAGCCGCTGGAGATCGGCAGCCACTCGAACATCCATCGCCGTTCCGGCCGATTGGACGAAGCCGCCATGGCGGCGCTGATCCGCGACAAGGGCATCCGCGCAATCGTCGACGCCACGCACCCCTACGCCGCCGTCGTCCGCGCCACCGCCAGCCAGGTGGCCAAGGAACTGAGCGTCCCTTACTTCAGCTTCGTCCGGCCCGGGGCGCTCTGCCCTTCCAGCCCCGATTTTCAATTTTCAATTGCCAATTTGAAACTGTCAATTGCTCCGAGCCATCCCGAGGCCGCGCGGCTCGCCTTCTCCTTCGGGCGACCCGTACTGCTCACCACCGGCTCGAACAACCTCGCCCCGTACGCGGAGCAATCGCGCACGACGGGCATTCCGCTGGTCGCCCGCGTCCTGCCGCGGCCTGAATCCATCCAGGCGTGCCTCCGGGCCGGGGTCAGCGAAGATCGCATCATCGCCGCCAAAGGGCCGTTTTCCGTGGAGGAGAATCGCGCTCACATCCGCCAGCACCGCATCGGCGTCCTGGTGACCAAGGATAGCGGAGATGCAGGCGGCGTCTCGGCCAAGCTGGACGCGGCGCGACAGGAGGGGTGCCACGTGGTCCTCGTCGAGCGCCCTGCCCTGCCCGCTGGACGCGTCCATTCGACCGTCGACGGCCTCGTGGCGGATGTCCTGGGATCGATCTGGGAGCGTCCAAAGAGATAAGCGTCCCGGGAGGGCGAAGCTCCCGCTGAGCCACATCTTCCGTCCGTTCCAGGCGGCTCGGCGGGAGCCTCGCCCTCCCGCCGTGCCCGCGACGGCTCATTTCCTCAGAACTCTCAGGCGTTCGTGATGGCGGCGAGGCGAGCGAGGACGCGGGCGGCGGAGCCGGAGTCGATGGCCTCGGCGGCGAGGCCGATTCCGGCGGCCAGGTCGCCGGCCTTCCCCGCGGCGACGAGAGCGGCGGCGGCGTTGAGGAGCACGATGTCGCGGCGAGGGCTGGGCTTGCCGGCGAGCACCTCGCGGATCACGCCTGCGCTCTCGGCGGGGCTCGCGACGCGCAGGTCGTCGAGCCGCGCCTCGCGCAGGCCGTAGTCCGAGCCGTGGACGGTGTAGGATCGGATCTGCCCCCCGTCCAACTCGCACACGCGGCTGGTGGTGGTCGTCGTCAGCTCGTCGAGGCCGTCGTCGCCGTGAACGACGAGGCAGCGGGTGCTGCCGAGATTCCCGAGGACGCGGGCCATGGTTTCGAGGAGCTTCGGGTCGTAGACGCCCAGGAGCTGCCGCGAGGCGAAGGCGGGATTGGTGAGCGGGCCGAGGATGTTGAAGATCGTGCGGATGCCCATTTCGCGGCGCGGCCCGATGGCGTACTTCATGGCCAGGTGCAGCGCGGGGGCGAAGAGGAAGCCGATGCCGGCCTCGGCCAGGCAGCGCTCGACCAGGGTGACCTCTGCATCGACTTTGACGCCCAACTCGCGGAGGACGTCGGCGCTCCCGCTCGCGCTGGAGACCGAGCGGTTGCCGTGCTTGGCGACGCGGCAGCCGGCGCCGGCGGCGACGAGGGCCGCGGCGGTCGAGATGTTGAACGTGCCGGCCGCGTCGCCCCCCGTCCCGCAGGTGTCCAGCACGTCGGGCGACGCGATGCGGATTCGCGTGGCCTTTTCGCGCATGACGCGAGCACAGCCTGTGATCTCGTCGACCGTCTCGCCCTTCATCCGGAGCGCCACGGCGAAAGCGGCGATCTGGGCGTCGGTGGCCTGGCCGGACATGATTTCCGCCATGACGGTGGCGGCCTCATCGCAGCCGAGATCCTGGTGGGACACGAGCTTCTGGAGGGCTTCTCGAATCATGCGGCTTCACCTGAAAAGCAACGGACTTGCCCGCGAAATCCGCCGTACGGCGGATTTCGCGGGCGCTCCTCTTCGCCTTCGGTCTCGTTACGGATTGAAGATTTCCGCTCCTTGCTCGGGCTGGACGACGTAGATGTGCGGCTCGATATTACTTTGAGCGCGGTAGCCCGTGCGGACGGTTTCGCAGAAATCGCCGACCTTGGCGGCATTGATCAAGGTGACCGTGCAGCCGCCGAAGCCGCCGCCCGTCATGCGCGAGCCGTAGACGCCCTTGCAGTCGCGTGCGAGACGGACGAGCAGGTTCAGCTCAGGGCTGGTGACCTCGTAGTCCTCATCCAGACTGTCGTGTGAGGCATCCATCAGGATGCCCAGCTCGAGGGGCCGGTCGCGGAGCATGGCCGTGCGTGCGGCGAGGACGCGCTGGTTTTCGGTGATGACGTGGCGGGCGCGCTTCCGCATCGGCTCGGGCACACGCTCCTGGTACGACTTGAACTGGTGGACATTGACGTCGCGCAGGCTCTCGACGCCCGGGATGAACTCCGCGAGGATCTGGGCGGCTTCCTCGCACTGAGCGCGCCGCTTGTTGTACTCGGACGAGGCCAGCTCGTGCCTGACGCGCGTGTCGCAGACGACGAAGCGCGCGTCCTCGAATGCGCACGGCACCAGCTCGTGGCGCAGGTCGCGGCAGTCGATGTAGACGGCCTTGCCACGCTCGGCGTGGAGCGACACGAACTGGTCCATGATGCCGCACTTCACGCCGCAGAAGCGGTGCTCGGTCTGCTGGCAAAGGAGCGCCATCTCCGACTTCGGGAGCTGGGCGCCCGCCGCATGGCAGTACGCCAGGCAGAACGCCACGCACAACGCCGCAGACGACGAAAGCCCGCCCCCGATCGGCACCGTGCCGTCGAAGACCATGTCGAGCCCGGGCACCGCGACGCCCTTCTCCCCGAGGATCCGAGCGACTCCCAGCGGGTACACCATCCACGGATGCGTCGGGTCCGCCTTCGGGTCCACCAGCGAGAAGGTCGCGTCGGCGCTCTTGTTCACGCTGTGGAGATTCACCAGCCGGCTGCCGTTCGGGCGGAAGGCGACCACGATGTCCCGGTCGATGGCGATGGGGAGCACATAGCCGTTGTTATAGTCCGTGTGCTCCCCGATGAGGTTCACGCGGCCCGGCGCCCGCGACCAGAGCAGTCCCTCGCGCTGCCCGAACCGGTTCTCCCAGGCATCCAGGATCGCATTGCGGCGCGTCGCGTCCAACTTCGCTCTCCAGAGGGAAACGGAGGAGTGCCCGCCGAGCAGATTATAACAGCACACGGCTGAGAATCCAAGCGCGGGGGCGATGATGAATGTCGAATCTCGTCATCTGTCGCTCTCGCGGATCACCAGAATGGAGCGCAGAAGGCTGCCGTCCAGCTTCAGCCGGAAACTGCCGGCCTCGGGCCGGAGCGGGGTCGCCGCCAGGGTCCGCCACGCGGAGCCTTCGAACTCGCCCACGTCGAGGGCCGGGTTCCGCCAGGTGGCCGCCGTGCGGACCGCCAATTGCCCTTCCGTGACGGGGAGGACCATCAGCCGCCGACTCTGCCGGAGATCGGCGCCGTCCAGGCTGGCGACGAGAACGTGGGCATCGCCCTCGGTGATCGGGCCGTCTGCCGTGGCCGAACCGCCTGTGCACTCGATGCCGGTGATCTCGCCGCGGGCGCCCGTCACGACGAGCCCCGTGAGATTCTCGCCGACCGTGAGTTGCGCGCCGGCCAGCCGGACCTCCTGCCGTGCGCCGGTGCGGTTGCAGACGACGGTCGCGGCTCCCACTTCGAGCGGGACCGTGAAGACGTGGAGTCGAGGATTATTCGGCTGGACAGAGATCGGGCGGACGCCGGCGAACGCAAGGAACTCCCGATACGTCCCGGCGAGCGACCCGCCCTCCAATTCGACGGGGCGCGGGATGTAGTAGACCTTACCCTGGCCGACGGTCGTCCGCTGGACGTCCTCCCCTCCCGAAGGTTTCACACCGCCCTTCCCTCCCGAAGGTTTCACACCTTCGGGAGGGTATGCCGCAGGATCCTGCTGAATACCCTCCCGAAGGGGTGAACCCTTCGGGAGGGATGGGTTGCTGAAGGGGGTGCGTTCCCCAGCGTCCTTCAGGCCGAGGTCCGCCAGACGCTGAGTGCGGGTCCGCCGGCGGAATGCGTCGTAGGCCACGTCGCCCGACAGGTAGAGCGTCCCGCCCGCGCGAACGAAGGCGAGCACGCGCTCGAACGCCTTGTCCTCCGGGCAGTAGGGAATCGGCCAGAGGATCGTGCGGCAGGTCGCCGGAAGGCGCTCCAGATCGTCCTCATTGGCCATGTTGAAGTCCGCATGGTTGGCAAGGAGGCCATCGATCGAGCGGAAGATGGCCGCGTGGACCTCGTTCCAGCGGCCGCCCAGGCGGTGGGAGTCGGGGATGAGGAGGTAGAGCCCGGGGTCCTGGTAGCGCGGGCGGAGCCGCTCGAGGAAGAGGCCCATGTTGCGATAGGCCAGGAGGACGGGCTTCGGGAGCAGGTCGCACGGATGGCACAGGCCCCAGGGGAAGACGCAGTCGTCGAACTCCTTCCAGTCCCAGTTCAGGGCGAAGGCGCCGCCCAGGCCGAAGACGTAGTGGACGGTGGCGAGGAAGCGGCGGATGGATTCCTCGGGGCGGGTGCCCGTCTCGCCGCGGACGCGGGCGTTGTGGGCCTCTTCGGCGCCGTATTCGCCCAGCGAGAGCGCCTTGCCGAGGAAGCGGCGGTCGGTGAGCTTGAATTCCAGGGGGAAGTGGTCGATGCCGCCGTAGTAGTGCATGTTGCTGAAATCGCTGTGAGCGACGCCGAGCACCTTGTCCGCCGGCGGCATCGAGGGCAGGAAGCCGACGGTGACCAGAGCATCGGGATTGCCTGCCTTCACGCCTTCGACATTCGCTTTGATCCAGCGGTTCAGCGTGGCCACCTTGAAGCGATTGGCGTCGAGCGCCTTGACGTCGGACCAGTCGGTCGAGCCGGCCTCGGGCCTGAGCGTCCACGGCTCGCCCTGCGGCGCGGAGCCGCCCCAAGCGGCTCGAAGCGCCCCCCACAAGCTGTAGCGGGCACTGAGCCATTCGTTGTAGAAGCGCGCGATGTCGGGAGCCTGTGAAAGGCCGACGGTCGGCTCGTTCTGCACGTCGTAGAGAATCCCAGGCACGTTGCGATATCGCTCGGCCCAGAATCGCGCCCATTCGCGCTGCGCTTCCAGCTCCGCGTCCGACAGCTCGACGGGCTGCCAGTCGTGGAGCGACAGGAAGATGGCGATGCCGTGCTTCTGGGCGAGCTGGACGATGGCGTCGGTCTGCCGCATCATCTTCAATCGTCCTCGTCCTCGTCCTTCGTCCTCGTCCTCGACTCTTTTCTTCTCTTTCCGCTCCGCGTCCACGAAGCTCTTCAACCCGAGAACCCCCATCTTCGGCCCGGCCGTGGGATCGCCCGCCGCGAACGGCGAGAAGTGGAGGATGCGCAGCATGCGAATGCCCGACGCCTCCATCTTCGCGAAATCGCGCTCCCAGACGAGAGGATTCTCGTGCTCGGAGTACCAGATCATCCCCGTCTGGTTCGTCCCAACGACAAAGCGCGGGACCCCGTTCCACGTGAGGTAGTTGTCCTTCAGGGCGATCTTCGGGCCGGCCTTGATCGCCGCCTCGTCCCAGACGGCGAAGGCCGTCGCCATGCGATCTATCGCTTCACGGTTGGCCGCATTCAGTAGTTCGGCCTCAACTTTGTAGAAGTCCCGCTCGAGCTTCCCTGCGCTCAGCTCCGCCTCGGCGGACACGGACGCCTCAGCGCCAACCGAGACGCGCCGCTCGATGGCCTCACTACCCTCGCAGCGGAATCGAACGATCACCTCGCGGGGAGCGCGCCCGCGGTTCGTCACCTGCACGGTCACCCGCACGGTCTCGCCCTGGCGATAGCAGGCCAGTTCCGTCGCCAGCCCGTGGAGATAGACGGGGCGGACGACCGCGCGGAGCGCCGCTGCGAAGAGCCTCGGCCCCGACGCTTCGTCCCCGATGAGATCCCGGTTCGTCACGCCGAAGAGCGCCCAGCTCGATCCCGCGAACGGTCCGCGGAAGTTGTGGACCACTGCCGCCGCCGCACCCCGGGGCCGCCCCAGCGAGTCGAAGGTATTGAGGATGGGAACCCACCGACCGTGGACCTTGGGGAAGCACGGGTTGTTGCTCCCGGTCATCGCGCAGGCCGCGTAGCCTTCGAGCGCGCCGTCGATGCGGAGGTCATCCTTGAGGAGGGCCTGATCGGGGGCGATCGTCGCATACGCCACGTGTTCGAGGACGTAGGAGGGGTCGAAGGCGCCGATCTGGTCGGGGTCGAGGCCCATCGTGTCGCCGGGCCGGCCGTGGCGGGTGTTGAACCAGTCGGCGGGCGCCTGCGGCTTGTCCATGTCCCTGGCGCGCAGGCCGGGATCGAAGGCCGCCCAGCCGTCCGCCGACTTCGCGACCGGCAGGTCGAACGCATAACCTCCGATCGAAACCAGCGAGCCGCCAGCCTTCAGGAATCCGAGGAGCGCTCCCCGCCCGTCCCGGGGGTACGCCGGCGCGCACGGAATCACCAGCGCGTCGAAGTGCTCGCGACTCAGGACGGCCGGGTCAACGACGTCGCCCCCTCGCAGCAGGGTGGCGCCGTAGCCGAGGCCACGAGCCAGCTCGGCGAGCTTCTGGGGCGACGCCGAGCCACGGCTCCCAGGCAGGTCATCCGCCATGACCGCCACGCGGCCCGCCTGCCCCTCCTCGAATCGCAGCCCTTCGGTTCGTTCGGATTTCGCCACCTGTGCATCCCCTCTCGTGAGGAATCGCAACTCGTCGATCGTCACGTCGAGATCCCCGAAGTTGCAGCCGATGAGCATCCGATTGGCGGAGACCATCTGGCGGGTCCCGCGCCCCCGCGGCTCGAAATGGAACGCACCAATCGGCACCACAAGCTCGTGCCAGCCCGGCTTCATCTCCCCGAGCAGGGGTCCCGTCGCCGGCACTCGCGTCACCCAGGCATCCCCATCGGGCTCCAGGAGCCAGAAGTGCATCGCCGCGGCGGGCGCGGCGGAATGGACGTGCAGCCAAAGGGCGATCGCCGTCGCGTCGGGCGGGACGGCCACGGGATGCTGGAGGTTCGCCCAATGCGGCGGGGCATCCGTGTAGCTCAGCCGCAGAGCCGACTTCCCTCCCTTGACGTGCTCCGAGGCCAGCCGCGCGCGGACGCTCGTCCCGCCATCGGGGTTCGCCGTCCAGCCGATCGGCCCCTCGAAGCCGTCGATCGGCGCCTCGCCCGCGCGAGCAAGAACTGCTAGTACGGCAACGACCAGCCAGCGCATCATGTGCATCCGCTCCGCTTCGTAATCGTAATTTAATCGTAATCGTAATCGAGCTTTCCTCGGCAACCGCCGAACGGGGAAGATCGATTAAGATTACGACTACGACTTACGATTACGAGAAGAAGGAAGAAGAGTCCTGCGGCCCCCATCATGCCACCCCGTCCGATCCGATCAAGTCCCGCATTGACAGGGAGCGTTCCGACGCTACAATAGGGCACGACTTGGCGTGACCTTATCGCCTTCTGACGCGAGGGCGCTCGGTGGTTCAGGTCTCCGGCAGGACGAGTCCGAGAGAGCCGCTTCGGTACGGGGTCGTCGGCTGCGGGCGGATCGCGCCGCTCCATCTGAGTGCGGTCGCCGGCTACCCGCGAGCCCGCCTCGCCGCCACGTGCGATATCGTGGCCGAGCGTGCCCGCGGCGCCGCCGACCGCTTCGCTGCCGAATGGCACGGCACCGACTACCGCGAGCTGTTCGCCTCGGGTGCCGTCGACGCGGTGTCGCTCTGCCTGCCGCACCACCTGCACGCGGACGCCGCCATCGCCGCCGCCGAGGCGGGCATTCACGTCTTCTGCGAGAAGCCCATCGCGATCGTCCCGGGCGATGCGGACCGCGTCATCGCCGCCTGCCGGCAGGCGGGCGTCCACCTCGGCATCTGCTACCAGAATCGCTACAACGGCGCCTCGCGGGCACTCCGCCGAGCGGTGGACGCGGGCCGCTTCGGCCGCTTCCTGTTCGCCGGCATCACGTTCCAGAACCGCAAGCCCCCGGCCTACTACGCCGACGACTGGCACGGGGAATGGGCCACCGAAGGCGGCGGCGCGCTGACCACCCAGGCCATCCACACGATGGACCTCATGCTCTGGCTGATGGGACCCGTCCGCGCCGTCCACGCCAGCCTCGCGACCCTCGTCCAGCCCGTCGAGGTGGAGGACACGGCGGCGGTCGCCATCGAGTTCGCCAGCGGCGCCCGCGGCGTCGTTGCGGCGACGACGGCGAGCCACACCTTCTGGTCCCAGCGCCTCGAACTGGTCGGCACGCAGGGCAAGGCCGTCCTCCTCAACAACCGCATCGCCGAATGGGACTTCGCGGACGGCGCCCCGGACCGCGCCGACGTCCTGGCCATCGATGATCTGGCCGGGGTGCCCGACGAGCGGGGCCGCTACGGGCCGGGCCACGAGCGCATCCTGCACGAGTTCGTCGACTGCGTCCTCGACGGCGCGCCCTTCCCCCTCGACGGGCGCGAAGGACGCAAGATCTCGGACCTCCTCTGGGCCATCTACGAGTCGGCGCGAACCGGACGCCCTGTCGCCGTCCAGCCCGCCGACCCTACGAAGGGAACCTAGATCCATGGGCGACCTCCTCCGGCCACTGCGCCTCGACATCTTCCCCGAAACCGGCTTCATCGGGCCCGAGCAGGCCACGCAAGTCACCGGCCGCCATCTCTCGGACATGCGCGGCATGTACCAGGACGGCAGGGCCGCCGAGGCCATGACCGCTGCCGGCGACCCGCTCCTCTACCAGGTCTACAACGCCGACATCCCCGACGAGCCCCCCCACATCCTCTTCGGCACGACGGTCGTCTACCCCGGCAAGGTCGGCTCCGAATACTTCATGACGAAGGGCCACTACCACGCTATCGAGCGCACCGCCGAGGTCTACTACTGCCTCAAAGGGCGCGGCATGATCCTGATGGAAACTCGCGCCGGCGATGTCGCGGTCCAGCACCTCGAACGCGGCAAGGCCGTCTACATCCCGCCGGGCTGGGCACACCGCAGCGTGAACGTCGGCAGCGAGGAATTTGTCTTCTTCTTCGCCTACCCGGGCGGCGCCGGCCACGACTACGAGGCCTCGGCTTCCGCAACGTCGTCGTCGATCGCGAAGGCCGCGCCGTCGTCGTCGCCAACCCGCGCTTCGCGTGAGTCCCCGTTCGGAGTCCCGCCTTTAGGCGGTCCCCGTTTGGAGTCCCGCCTTCAGGCGGTCTCTATCTCTCTGGGTCCTATGGCAAGCCACAGAACGGTTCTCTACGGCGACCACCTGCGTCTGGGCGCCCGCATCGTCGATTTCCACGGCTGGGACCTGCCCGTCCAGTACGAGAGCATCCTGGCTGAGCACACCCATTGCCGCCAGGCCGCCTGCGTCTTCGACACCTCGCACATGGGACAAATCCTCATCCGATCCAGGCCCGACGATCTCGCCCGCATGACCACACAGGACGCGGCGGCCCTCCCGATCGGCCGAGGCAAGTACGGCTTCCTGCTCAACGACCAGGGCGGAATCCTCGACGACACGATCCTGATGCGTCTCGGCGACGAGGAGTTCCTCCTGGTCGTCAACGCGGGACCGGCCGCAGGCGACTTCGACTGGGTTCGCGGCCACCTCCCGCCGAGCGCGGAAGCGACGCTCCAGTCCGCCGCCGGCTGGGGCAAGATCGACCTCCAGGGGCCGGCCAGCGCCGACGTCCTCGCCCCTCTCGCCGAGGTCCCTCTCCGTTCGCTCCGCTACTTCAGCGTCACGCGCACCCGTGTCTGCGACCTCTCTTGCGTCGTCAGCCGAACCGGCTACACTGGAGAGCTGGGCTACGAAATCTTCGCCCCCGCAGACGCCATCCTGGCGGTCTTCCGCAGACTGGTCGCCGACCCCCGGGTTCGGCCCGCGGGCCTGGGAGCGCGCGATTCGCTTCGCCTCGAGGCCTCCCTCCCGCTCTACGGCGACGATATCGACGCCTCGACGAGCCCCATCGAGGCGGGGCTCGGCGGATTCGTCGACCTGGCTCGCGACTTCTCCGGCGCGGCAGCGCTCCGAGCGGCAGCGGCCTCGGGGCCGAAGAGGCTCCTGGTCGCGTTCGCCGCGAGAGGCCGCCAGCGGGCGTGGCGCGGCGATGTGATCGCCTCCGCGGACGGCCGCACAGGCGTCGTCACCAGCGCCGCCTTCGCGCCCAGCCTCGGCGTCGCCATCGGCATGGGGTACGTGCCCCCCGACCTCGCCAGCCCCGGGGCGGAACTGATCGTCAAGACCCGTCGCGGCGATCTGCCCGTCACCGTCGCGGAGAAGCCGCTCTACAAGAAAGGCACCTGCCGCGTGCGCCTGGAGCTCTAGCGTCCGAAATCCGTCGGATCCGTCGGATCAGTCCGATCGGTCCGACTGGTCCCATCTTCCCGCACGAAGGGCCATCCCCTTGAGCAGCATCCCGAAGAATCTCCTCTACGCCGAGACCCACGAGTGGCTGCGCGTCGAGGGCAATCTCGGCACCGTCGGCATCACCGACCATGCCCAGAAGGCGCTCGGCGACCTCACGTTCGTCGAGTTGCCCAAGCTCGGGAGCCAGGTCGAGCAGGGCGAGGAAGCCTGCGCGCTCGAATCCTGCAAGGCCGCCGCGAGCCTCTATGCTCCCGCTAGCGGCACCGTGGCCGAAGCCAACTCGGCCCTGGCCGATGACCCCGGCGCCATCAATGCCGACTGCTACGGCCGCGGCTGGATCTTCAAGATCGAGCTGGCCCCCGGCGCCGACCTGTCCAAGCTGAAGAACGCCGATGAATACGAGCGCTTCCTCGCAACGGAAGAGAAGTAAGAGGAAGAGCTGGGGAGGGACTTCTTGAAAGAAGTCCCTCCCCAGACCCCTCTTCAAGAACTTTTGCATTCTAAGAGTTCTTGGGAAAGAGGGGTTCGGGGAGGAAACACTTCTTGCAAGAAGGGTTTCCTTCCCCCTTCTTCTCTGTGCGGCTGAAAGGAGCCAGCCATGCCCTTCATCGCCAACACCGACGAACAACGCCGTGCAATGCTCGCGGCCATCGGCGTCCCGAACATCGAGGAACTGTTCGCCGACATCCCGCCCGAGCTGCGCTGCCGCGAGTTGGCGCTGCCCCAGGGGCTGACCGAGCAGGAAGTGCGCTTCAAGCTCGCCGCCTTGGCCGAGCACAACGAATCGGGCCTCGTCACCTTCCTCGGCGGCGGCTTCTACGACCATTTCATCCCCGCCACCGTCGACGCCATTGTCTCACGGAGCGAGTTCTTCACCTCCTACACCCCCTACCAGTTCGAGATGTCCCAGGGCACGCTCCAGGCCATCTTCGAATTCCAGTCCGCCATCTGCCGGCTCACCGACATGGAGGTCTCCAACGCCTCGCTCTACGACGGCGGCACCGCCCTCTACGAAGCGATGATGATGGCCCTGCGGGTCACCGGCCGCAATCGCGTCCTCGTCGACGACTCGGTCAGCCCGATCTACCGCACCATGATCCGTTCCTATACCCGCAACCTCGGCATCGAGCTGGTCGAGACGCCCGCCCAGGGCGGCTTGCCCGACCGCGATGCCCTTCGCCAGCGGCTCGACACCCACGTCGCCGCCGTCATCGTCCAGAACCCCACCTTCTTCGGCTGCATTGACGACGTGACGGACATCGGCGAGATGGCCCACGCCGCCGGCGCCCTTCTCGTCGTCTCCGTTTATCCCATCTCGCTGGGGCTCCTGAAGACGCCCGGCCAGATGGGCGCGGACATCGTGACCGGCGAGGGCCAGAGCCTCGGCCTGTCCCTCAACTTCGGCGGCCCCTATCTCGGCTTCATGGGCGCCCGCATGGAGCACGTCCGCAAGATGCCCGGCCGCATCGCCGGCCAGGCGAAGGACGCCCAGGGCCGGGTCGGCTACGTCCTCACCCTCCAGGCCCGCGAGCAGCACATCCGCCGCGAGAAGGCCACCTCGAACATCTGCACCAACGAGGCGCTCTGCGCCCTCACCGCGCTCGTCTATCTCTCGCTCCTCGGGAAGCACGGCCTCGCCGAGGTCGCTCGCGTCTGCGCCGACAAGGCCGCCTATGCCGAGCAACGCCTCCTCGCCCTGCCCGGCGTCAGCCTCACCTTCCCGCACCGCTCGACCTTCAACGAATTCGTCCTGACGCTCCCTCTGCCGGCGGACCGGGTGATCCGAAAGCTCCTCCAGCGCGGCATCGCCGCAGGCTTCCCGCTCGTCCGCTACTGGCCCGAGATGGACCACAATCTTCTCCTTGCCGTCACCGAGAAACGCACCAAGCAGGAGATCGATCTCCTCGCTCACCTCTTGGAGACTCTTCTGTAACGCCGCCATCTTGGCGGCCCTTCTCTCCTTACTCGTCCCTACGCTCCGCGTGGGGACGAGAGATCGGACGCTCCCGCGTCCACCTTTGTCTTCTCCCTGGCTGCCCATCCTGGAGTTGACGATGGATCTCATCTTCGACAAATCCGTCCCCGGCCGCCGGGCCATCCGCAACGCCGCGAGCGACGTGGCGGCGTCGAACGCCATCCCGCGCGAACTGCTCCGCGAGCAGCCGCCCAACCTGCCCGAGCTGTCCGAACTCGACGTCGTCCGCCACTTCACCGAACTCTCCCGCCGCAACTACGGCATCGACACCGGCTACTACCCGCTCGGCTCCTGCACGATGAAGTACAACCCGAAGGTCAACGAGCTGATCGCGCGCCAGCCCGGCTTCGCCAGCCTCCATCCGCTGCTCCCGCAGCTCCCGGGCGGCGAGATGCTCGTCCAGGGCGCCCTCGCCGTCCTCCACGCCATGGACAAGCTGCTCTCCGAGATCACCGGCATGGCCGCCTTCACCATGCAGCCGCTCGCCGGCGCCCACGGCGAGCTGACCGGCACCATGATCGTCGCCGCCTACCACCGCGGCAAGAAGCAACGCAAGACGACCATCCTCATCCCCGACTCCGCCCACGGCACCAACCCCGCGAGCGCCGCCATCGCAGGCTTCCAAGTCCGCTCCATCCCCTCCGACGCCACCGGCGGCATGGACGTCGGGAAACTCGCCGAGGCCGTCAGCCCCGAAGTCGCCGGCCTCATGCTCACCTGCCCCAACACCCTCGGCCTCTTCGAGCGCAACATCCAGCGCATCGCCGAACTCGTCCACTCCGTCGACGGGCTGATGTACTACGACGGCGCGAACCTCAACGCTCTCCTCGGCCGCGCAAAGCCGGGCGACCTCGGCTTCGACATCGTCCACCTCAACCTCCACAAGACCTTCTCCACCCCGCACGGCGGCGGAGGCCCGGGCGCCGGGCCGGTCGGCGTCGCCGAAAAGCTCATCCCGTACCTTCCCATCTCCGTCGTCCGCGAGCACCCCGACGGCACCTTCTTCCTCGACTACGACCTCCCGAAGTCCATCGGCTACGTCGCCCCCTTCTACGGCAACTTCGCGGTCATCCTGCGCGCCTACGCCTACATCCTCATGCTCGGCCGCGAAGGCCTCCTCCGCGTCTCCGAAAACGCCGTCCTCAACGCCAACTACCTCCTCGCCCGCCTCAAGCCCCATTTCGACGCAGCCATCGACCGCCTCTGCATGCACGAATGCGTCCTCACCGCCGCCCGCCAGGCTCAGCATGGGGTCCACGCGATGGACATCGCCAAGGCGATCATCGACCGCGGCTTCCATCCGCCCACCGTCGCCTTCCCCCTCACCGTCCCCGAGGCCATCATGATCGAGCCGACCGAGACCGAGTCGAAGGAGACCCTCGACGCCTTCATCGACGCCATGATCGCCGTCGCTCGGCTTGCCGAAAGCGATCCCGCGGCCGTCAAAGCCTGCCCCAAGACCACCCCCGTCGGCCGCCTCGACGAAGTCGCCGCCGCCCGCAAGCCCATCCTCGCCAGTTTGTAGTGCCGCCTTTCAGGCGGTTCTTCGTTTGGAGTCCCCCCTTCAGGGGGTCTTCTCCTTCCTCGCCCCTACGCTCCGCGTGGGGACGACTCATCGGGCGCTCCCGCGTCCACCTCTTCTCTCCTCTTCGCCTGTGCTCGCCCATCCTCCTTCCCGCGCCCCAATGTTGCTCAATGTTGCTCAATGTTGCGCACACATTGCAGATGCGCAACATTGGGCTCTCCGCCCCCAATCGTCCCCGGGAACTGGCTGCTGAAGCTCCCTCCTACATTCGTCATTCCCCATTCGCCATTCGATCATCCTCCCTCCACCGGTACAACGACAAGACCCCCTCAAAAAGCAGGCCCTTGAATTTGTAAAACTATGCAGAATTGTCTGCGCCCTTGGCAATTCAAGACTTATGGAGAAAACAGTCACCGGGACGGTCGGACTTGGCGCGGCTCAGCGGGAGCTTCGCCCTCCCTTGGCGACCCGCCCGCACCGTTCAGATTCTCCTCTCTACCCTATGACGGAACTCGCCCCAGAAACGCTCCTGCCAAGCCGCCAATAATCCGTAGGATCTTGCCCCATACGCTCTTATGGCTTTTCGAGTTTTCCTCGAGAAACGCTCCTGAGACGCTCTGTGGACGCTCCTGCCGGCCCGCCGCCGGCATGCCTGAAAGGGCTCCGGGCTCACATCTCTCTCCTACCCTATGACGGAAACGAGCCGAGAAAGGCTTTGGCCCCGAGCCATTCGGGGCGCTGCATCGACCTAAACAGTTCGCCCATAATCAGATATAGCGATGGAGGAATGCGGAAGGATTCTGTAGGAAAGGCTTTCGCATAGCTTTGCACGTGCTTTCGCCAAGACAGCCCCCCGCCTCTAATCGTGCCAGACACGGTTCCCTGCTGGATCTTGCTCATGGGTGACCGATGGAACCGCAACGACGGCACAGCTGCCGGGCCCGCGACCATCGGTATAGGGCGGCTCCTGCTCGCCTCGAAGCTGTTGACAGAACGGCGCGCCCCCGTACAATAGGGTCGTAAGGAAGCCATAGGCGAAACTCAGAAGCCCCTGCCTCCGCCCTGAGTGGGGTTCGGTATGCGCGACCAGACAAGACCACGTGAGAAGAAAGTGCGTTACGAATTCCCGCGCGAAGGAGTCGGTAACCTGGTCGGGCGCCGGCAGCGGTATCAAGTGGGACCTTGCGCCGCGGGCGGCGCGCAGGTAGACTGGGGGCAGGCACGCCCAAGTGGGAACTTGGGCGTGCACTCCAAGACGGGATCGATGAACGGGCTAAAGCCCGCACTCCCAACGGGGATACGGGCTGAGGCCCGCACTACAAACGAGGAGACGAGCCATGCGGCTGAGCAAACTGGAGCAGGCGCTCTTCGATGAGCTGGCGAAGATGGAGATCGTCGACGCCCACGAGCATCTGGGGCCGGAGAAGAACCGCGTGGCGGCGGAGGTGGATGTCTTCACGCTCTTCGCCCACTACACGCGAGGCGACTTGGCGGTCGCAGGGATGAAGGAGGCGGATTACCAGAGCCTGTTCAACCGCACCATCCCGCTACGGCGGCGGTGGGAGACGTTCGCGCCGTTCTGGGAGCGGATTCGCTGGGCATCGTATGCCCGCGCGGCGCTCCTCGCCGCGCAGCGGTTCTGCGGCGCCGACGACATCAATGAGAACACCTTCGAGGCCATCTCGGAGGCGATGCAAAAAGGCAACACGCCCGGCCTCTATCAGCGCGTGCTCGGCGAGGCGTGCAAAATCAAGACCGCTCTGACCCAGTGCGGCTCGACTGACCTCGGCGGCACCCCGCTCCTCACGCCCGTCATGCCGCTCATCTATGAGGTCGAGACCTGGCAATCCCTCACCCGCCCGCCGTTCGAGCCGAACGCGACGGTGCGGACGCTCGACGACCATCTCGACGCGGTCCGCCGCTACGTGGCCCGCGTGAAGAGCGAAGGCGCGGTCGGCCTGAAGATGATGTCGAATCCTTACAAGGACCCGAAGCGCGCGGAGGCAGTCGCCGCGTTCGAGAGCTTGGCCAACGGCTCCGTCTCGCGGCTCCCCCAGCCCAATCCGCTCCGCGACTACGTTGTCGATCAGACCATCGCCATCGCGACGGAGCTGGACCTGGCCATCGCCGTCCACACGGGCTATTGGGGCGATTTCCGCGTGCTCGACCCGCTCCACATGATCCCCATCCTCCAGCGCCACCCGAACGCGCGGTTCGACATCTACCACGTGGGCTATCCCTGGATGCGCGAGGCGCTGATGCTCGGCAAGGGCTTCCCCAACGTCTGGGAGAACTTCGCCTGGACGCACATCATCTCGCAGCGCTTCGCCCAGGACGCGCTCGACGAGGCCATCGATATCCTGCCGATGAACAAGATCCTCGGCTTCGGCGGCGACTACGGCGTCCCGGTCGAGAAAACCTACGGCCACCTCGTGATGGCCCGCGAAAACATCGCGATCGTGCTCGCCCGCCGCATCGAGCGCGGGCAGATGGGCGAGACGCAGGCCCTCGCGCTCGCCCGCCAGTGGCTCTACGAGAATCCGAAGGCGCTCTATCGCCTGAAGGTGTGAGCCTGGCGCTCGTCCCTACGCTCTGCGTGGGGACGGCAAATCGGACGCTCCCGCGTCCACCTGATGTCCTTGTTCTCGTTCCCGTGCTCGCTGCGGACCCTGGTTCCCCAGCGCGCTTGGGGACCTGGAAGATGGTCTCAGAGGGGCTCGCCGATGTGAAAGGGAAGAAGCCATGAGAGCGCCGCTGTGGAAAGTCATGTCCGCCTGCCTCATCGCCACGGCCGCCCTCGCGGTCTCGGCGCAGGAACCTGCCGGGCCGCCGCCGGGACGCCCCGGGCCCGGTGTGCCCGGCCCCATGCCTCCCGGGCCCTTCCCCGGCATGGTCCCTGGCGGGCCTGGCCGGCCCGGTCATTCGCCCCGCGCGGCGCCCATCCGCGTCGAGCGCGTCGACTCGAAGTACCGCGTCGCGACGGGAGGGACGAAGGGCTGGTTCGCGACGGGCCAGGACGCGGACCTGATGCTGAGCGGCATCGACTTCAACAACACGGGCGGGCCACTGCTCTTCAGCCACCCCACAGGCCTCGCGAGCGACGGCAAGCGGCTCCTCGTCGCCGATCGCTGGAACAACCGCATCCTCGTCTGGAACGAGCTGCCCGCGTCCAACACGCCGCCCGATCTCGTCCTCGGCCAGAAGGACTTCACGTCGAACGACCCCGGCACGGGCAAGCACGAGCTGAACTGGCCCGGCAATGTGGCCATCAGCCCCGACGGCCGCCACGTCGCGGTGGCGGACACCTATAACGACCGGATTCTGCTCTGGAACACGTTCCCGCAGAAGAGCGGGGCCGCTGCCGACGTGGCCCTCGAACGAGCCGCGTTCGGCGTCCAGGGCACGAGGCCGCTGGGCTGGCCGTGGGGCGTGTGGACCGACGGCAAGAAGCTCGCGGCCGTCGTCACCGCCTGGAGCGCCGTCTTCGTCTGGAACCAGCTCCCCCGACGCGACAACGAGCCCCCCGACCTCATCCTGAGGCCCCGGAACGCCGGCACGCCGCGAAACATCACGAGCGACGGGACCTGCCTCATCCTGAGCGACCACAACTCGCGCGAGTACGCCAGCGGGCCAGGCACCTACTTCTGGAAAGCGTTCCCGACCTCGGCCACGCAGGAGCCCGACTTCTCGCGCCGCGAATGGCTGAAGGGCTGCATCACCGCCGACGGCAAGCTCGTCTTGGCCGGACTCCAGTCGATCTACCTCTGGGACCGACTGCCCCAAGGCGGGTTCGACCAGCCCGTCCTCACCCTTCGCCCACCGAGCTACGCCAACGGCGACGGGCCGGACGCGGTCCAGGCCGGCGGCAGGCTCTACGTGTGCAACTACAACGGCAACAATGTCCTCGTGTGGAACGCCCTTCCCCGCACGGCCGACCAGCCGCCCGATTTCGCCATCGGAAGCCCGGACCCGCAGACCAACACCTTGCACACCCAGTTCTTCATCACAAACCCTGTGCCGGCCTCCAACGGCAAGAGCCTGTTCATCTCCTCCGATTTTGACGGGAAGCTCTACGTCTGGAGGCACCTGCCCGACGAGAGCGGGGCGAAGCCGGACGTCGTCTACTCGCTGCCCCACGGGCTGTGGGACAACGCGCTGCATGGGGACACCCTGGCGCTGGCCGGCCACAGGTCGGTCTACCTCTGGCGAAAGCTGCCGCTCAACGGCGAGCTGCCCGACGCGGTGCTGGCCGACCGCATCGGGGGCGTTCCGCTTCAGGAGGTCAAGGGCGTCGCCCTCGACGATCGCTACTTCTACCTGGCCGACGCCCAGGCCGATCGCGTCTACATATGGGAGGGCATCCCGCAGGCGGACACCCCGCCGAAGCTGTTCATCGACGTGCGGCGCCCCGGACGCCTCGCCAGCGACGGCACCTGGCTGGCGGTCATCCCCTTCGAGCAACAGACCGTCCTGCTCTACCGCGTCGCCGAGCTGGCGGCGGGGGGCCGCCCCGGCGTCGTCGGCGGCCCTGGCCGGTTCAATCTCCCCGGCAGCGCCCTCGTCGCCGAGGGTCATCTCTTCGTGGCCGACACGTGCTTCAGCCGCGTCCATGCCTGGGCGCGGGTCGAGGACGCCATCGCCGGCAGGCCGCGCGACGTCGTCCTCGGCGACCCGGACCCGGAGGACCGGCGGCCAGAGATCGGCCGGAACCGCCTCTTCTGGCCAGGCGCGCTCGCGTTCGACGGGAGCTACCTGTGGGTTGGGGAGTTCAAGTTCTCAGGCCGAGTCCTGCGGTTCTCTCCGCGAGAAGTCGGCACAAGAGGATTCTGAATGGACACGCGACCGAATTTCGTGTGCATCGTGACGGACCAGCACCGGGCCGATCACCTGGGCTGCGCAGGGAATCCCGTCCTGCGGACGCCAAGCCTCGACCGGCTGGCAGCGGAGGGGGTGCGATTCGAGCGGGCCTTCGTGAATAACCCGCTCTGCATGCCGGCGCGAGCGACCTTCTTCACGGGCCGCACTCCGCGCGGCCACGGCGTCCGAACCAACGGCATCCCGCTCGACTACAGCGTCCCAACGATGACGGAGTCGCTCCGCCAGGCGGGCTACCGCACCCACGCGGTAGGGAAGATCCATCTACGTCCATTCGGAACCCCCAACGGCCTCCCGGCCGAGGCGCTGAACCCCCAGGAGTTCCCCGAGAGCCGCGCGCTCTGGGACAGCGGCCAAGTCCAGACGATGCCTCAACCCTACTACGGGCTGGAGCGGGTGGAGTTTGTCGGCGGCCACGGCTCATGGATGTGGGGAGACTACGTGACGTGGCTGCGGGAGCAGCGGGCGGACGGCTTCGATCTTCTCCAGCCCCAGGCGGGGACGAAGACTCCGCACAACGCCGAGCAGTCCTGGAAATCGGCTCTCCCCGAGGAACTCCACCATTCGCGCTGGGTGGCGGATCGGGCGATCGACTTCCTGGAGGGCGCCGCGGGAGAGCCCAAGCCGTTCTTCCTCTGGTGCTCGTTCCCGGATCCGCACCATCCCTACTGCCCGCCGGCGCCGTGGTCCAGCATGTACGACCCCGAGGATGTCCTGCTCCCGAAGCGGCGGGAGGGCGAGTTGGGCGACCTTCCGCCCTTTTTCAAGGAGGTCTACGAGAAGGGGATTCCGCTGAGCGGGCGATTCGGGCCGACCCGCATGCCCGACGAGCAGCTCCGCGAAATCCTGGCTCTCACCTACGGCATGATCTCGCTCGTCGACCACCACATCGGCCGCATCCTCGATGCTCTCGACGCGGCGGGCCTTCGACAGAACACGGTCGTGATGTTCATGTCCGACCACGGCGACCTGATGGGCGATCATTGGCTCATCAACAAGGGGCCGTTCCACTTCGACGGCCTGCTGAACGTGCCGTTCATCTGGTCGTGGCCCGGGCAGTTCCAGTCGGGGCGGGCCTCAGCGGCGCTGGCCAGCCATCTTGATTTCGCGCCGACGGTCCTGGCCCTTGCGGGCGTGGGCATTCCCGAAGGGCCGGTGCCGCAGAAGGCCGAGGCGCCGCAGGCGCCACCGGCCTGGCCCGGGCTCTCGCTGGCGCCGCTCCTGCGCGGAGAGGCCGACTCGGTCCGAGAGGCGGTGCTGGTGGAGAATGACGAGGACTACCTGGGCCTGCGGCTCCGCACCTTGATCACCGACCGCTACCAGTTGACGGTTTACTCGGGCGAATCCTACGGCGAGCTGTTCGACCTGGATGCGGACCCCGCTCAGGTCCACAATCTCTGGGCGTCGCCGGCTCACCGCACGCTGCGCGACAGCCTCGAGGATTGGCTGCTGCACGAGCTGATGCTCACGGACTCACCGCTGCCGCGGCGGCTGTGCCATGCGTAGAACTACCGAAGGCGGGACCTCAAGCAGCAGGAACTGGGAAGGAACTTCTTGCAGGAAGTTCCTCCCCAGACCTCTCCTCAAGAACTCCTACGCTCAAAGGGTGCAATAACACATTTGCAGACACCCGCCGCCGTCAAGCAGATGGCCCAGCCCCGTATGGGGCGGCGGAATAAAGCCCACGGCGATGCCTTGAGAGCCGTGGGTTCGAGGCGCCAGCCGCACACCCTCCTACTCCTTTCCCAGCCCGCCGTACGGCGGGCTGGGGAAGGGGCAGAAGGAGGTCGCCCGCCTCTCCTGATCCCACGGCTCCGCAAAGCCATCGCCGTGGGCTTTATTCCCCCGCCCCGCAAGGGGGCTGGGCCTCTTCACTCCCCCGGTGACCGCCTGCAAATGTGTTATGCACCCACGCTCAAATCCGTTCTTGACTTTCGGGCTCGCAATCGGCAGAATGGCGGCACTTTGAGACGGTTCGGGCTGCGGCGCCCGCCGGCGAACACACTGTGGAAGGAGACGACTCCCTTGGCCGACGACGTGAAGATTCTGCTGAGCGAGCAAGAGCTGCCTACAGCCTGGTACAACATCCTTCCCGACTTCCCGGTGCCGCCCGCGCCGCCGCTGCACCCCGCCACCCACAAGCCGATCGGCCCCGACGACCTGGCGCCGATCTTCCCCATGGGGCTGATCGAGCAGGAAGTCAGCCCGAAGAAGTGGATCGACATTCCGGGCGAGGTGCTGGATATCTACCGGCTCTGGCGGCCGACGCCGCTTCGCCGAGCTCGCCGCCTCGAGAAGGCGCTCCAGACCCCGGCGAAGATCTATTTCAAGGACGAGAGCGTCAGCCCGGCAGGCAGCCACAAGCCCAACACCGCCGTCGCCCAGGCGTTCTACAATAAGAAGGAAGGCGTGAGACGCCTCTCCACCGAGACCGGCGCCGGGCAATGGGGCAGCGCCCTGTCCTTCGCGTGCAACGTCTTCGGCCTCGAATGCCTCGTCTACATGGTTCGCGTGAGCTACGAGCAGAAGCCCTACCGCAAGCTCATGATGCAAACCTGGGGCGCCAACATCCTGCCCAGCCCGAGCAACACGACCCATGCCGGCCGCATGATCCTGGCCCAGGACCCCGACAGCCCGGGAAGCCTCGGCATGGCGATCAGCGAGGCCGTCGAGATCGCCGCCACGAACAAAGACACCCACTACGCGCTGGGCAGCGTCCTCAACCACGTCCTGCTGCACCAGACTGTCGTCGGGCTCGAGACGAAGAAGCAGCTCGAGAAGATCGGCGAGCGGCCCGACTGCCTCATCGCCTGCGTCGGCGGCGGGAGCAACTTCGCGGGCTTCACGTTCCCCTTCTTCCCCGACCGCCTGGCGGGCCGGGGGCCGCGGTTCATAGCGGTCGAGCCGACGGCGTGCCCGTCGATCACGCGGGGCCGGTTCCAATACGATTTCGGCGACACGGCGCAGACGACGCCGCTGATCAAGATGTTTACCCTGGGCCACGGCTTCGTGCCGCCGCGCATCCATGCGGGCGGGCTGCGTTACCACGGCATGGCGCCGCTCGTCAGCCACCTGATGAAGATTGGACAGGCGGAGGCCGTGGCGGTGAGGCAGAACCCGGTGTTCGAGGCCGCCGTGGCCTTCGCCCGCGCCGAAGGGACAATCCCCGCGCCCGAATCCGCCCACGCGATCCGCGCGGTGATCGACGAGGCGATCCGCTGCCGCGAGGCCGGCGAGGCCAAGACCATCGTCTTCAACCTCAGCGGCCATGGGCACTTCGACATGGGCTCGTACGAGCGCTACTTCGCCGGCAAGCTCGAAGACTATGAGTACCCGACCGAGAAGGTCGAGGAAGCCCTCAAGGGCGTGCCGGTGGTCTGATGCGGGCCGAAGAAGGCCAGAGGGGCGAGGCCGGAGGGGCGAGGCCAGAGGGAGGAGAAGGCCAAAGACCAGAGGGGCGAGGACTTTTGGATTCCGGCTTTCCCTCGTCCCCCGCCCCTCTGGCCTCGTCCCCTTCCTAGTCGTAGCGGTAGTAGACTTCGAGGGCGAGGATGCAGAGCGCGCTGAAATAGATGCGGCCGCCGTACTCCCGCCACCTGTCCCCGTAGGTGTCCCAGTACCCCTCCTTGGCCTGGAGCTTGCAGAGGAGCGGCTTGAGGCGCTCGTTCCAGAAGCGCCACTCCGGGCCGCCGAGCCGGCTGAGGGCGAGGTTGGTGTGGTACCAGAAGTAGATGTCGGCTCCGGGGGACCAGCCGTCGCCATGCGGCTTCGGCTCATCGGGGACGTGGCGGAGCATGAGACCGAGCCCGCCGTGCACATCGTCCGCATCCGCCTCCACGGCCGAATAGAGGGCCGCGTTGACGCCGGCCGCGGTGAGGCCGAGGCTGGACCACCAATTGCCCACGTTGCTGTAGCCGACGAACCCATCGCGGTAGACGCCGGTGAGGAATTCGCGTGCCCGCGTGAGGACCTCCTCGGGGAAGTCGATCCCCAGGCGCCGAGCGCTCTTGAGCGCCATCACCTGCCAGCCCGTGACCGAGGTGTCGCCGCGGCCGTTCGGACTGGTGAAATTGTAGTCCCATCCGCCGCTCTCCGTCTGCGAGGCCACGATGGCGGCGACCGCGCGCTCGGCAGGGAGCTGGAGCGTGGTGTCGCCGGTCATTCCGTAGGCCTCGACGATGGCCATCGTGCAGATGCCCTGGTGGTAGAGCCGCCCGGGGAACTGGCCCAGGGTGTTCTGCTGCCGGAGGATGAACTGGATGGCCTGGGCCACGGTCTCCTTGTAGGGGCCGTCGGCCATGTGGGTGTGGCCGGCGCCGAGAAAGGCCAGGAGCGCCAGGCCGGCGACGCCGAGGTTGAACTCCTGCCGCCCGCCGTTCGCGCCGGCGGCGTCCCAGCCGCCCGTGTCCTTGTTCTGGTTCTCGGCGAGCCACTTGAGGCCGCGCTCGACGGCATCTTCCGAGCGCGCGTCGCCCCCGTTGCGTTCGAGGAAGAGCTGGCGGACGCGTCGGTCGCGGGAGCCGAAGGCCAGGCGGAACGGCTCCATGCCGGGAAGCGCAACGGACACGGGCTGGATGAGCGGAGCCCTGGACGCGATCTTGGGAGCCTGCGGCATCGAGAACTTCGGGACGGGCGCGGACACGGACATCCCGCCCACGTCGGCCGTGCTCAACGTCTGCCGCCGAGTGCGCTCGAGCGCCTGGTTGAGGGCGTAGGCCGCGAGCGCAAGGAGGATGAGGACGCCGAGGAGCCTCGGCCCCCACGCGCTGCCTTCGCCCCGGGTCCGGGGCTTCGATTCGCGATCGGCGAAGAAATCGTTCGCGGTGATTTGCAGCGACTTGCCGCAGGCCATGCACCGCGGCAGGGCGGCCTCGGTCTCGGTCCCACAATGCGGGCATTTCATCGGCAGTTCCTCGGGCGACTCGGGGCTACCAACGCACGGAATCCTTCTTCGCTTGGAGTCCCGCCTTCAGGCGGTCTTGAATATTCCAGGAGCCGCTGCCGCGGCCCAAAGACCCCCTGAAGGGGGGACTCCAAACACAGCGGAATCTACTTCTTGCGGGGCTCCTTGACGGCCGGCGCGGAGCTGACCTTGAAGGTCCATGTCCTGACCGCTCGGTTGCCCCGGATGTCGGCGACGCTGACGCGGACCGAGCACAGGCCGTCGCCGAGCGGGTCCCCGAACTGGAACCCGACGGCTCCGCAACGAACCTTGTCGTTCTTCTTGACGCCCAGCGCCGGCATATCGAGCAGGTAGCGTCCCTTGTCCACGATGAGCTGGTTGTCAACGCGGCGGAGGGGATTGCCGCCGCGCCCCGAAAAAGCGACCGTCAGCGACAGGTCCTCGATCCCCGAAGGGTCGGTGCAGCGGCAGGAGATGGTGGGCCGGACGCTGGAGGCAGTGCCCTTGTCCGGGGGCGAGACGCCGAGGATCCGCGGCGGCTCCTTGTCCAGGTCGATGGCGAACGTGAGAGTCTTGCTGACGCTGAGGCCGATGGAGTCGGTGGCCGAAATATCGACGCGGTGTTCGCCGGGTTCGAGATTCGTCGTGGGCCGATAGAACATCTCGCCCTGCGTGCGGAGGGGTTGGACGACCTGGTCGTCGACCTTCATGATCATCTTGTCTTTGGCGATCGGGATAGGCAGCGCCCGCGGGAGGATGGCCGCGGAGAGGATGGGCCGCGGGTCGAAGCGGCCCCAGGAGTTGACACGGAAGTTCAGCACCTCCGGGGGCAGGGTGAGACGCTTGAGGAGGGCCGCGACGTCGGCCTGGTCGGGGTCCAGCTTCTTGGCTTCCTGGAGGAGTGCCGTGGCCTCCTTGAAGTCCTTCTTGCCGAATGCCTGGGCAATCCGCATGCGGACGGCGGTGAGCGACGCCGGATCGCCCGCCGCCTTGACGAGTTCCCAGGCTCCCTCGGTGTGCCCGTCGTTCCAGAGGCGGGTGGCGAGCGCCATGGCGAGCTGCCGCCGCTCGTCGGCGGAGAGCTTGCCCGAATCGAGCAGCTCGCGGTAGAGCTCGAGGCTCTTCTTTTCGTTTTCGGCGGCTTTCTTCTTCTCCTCGGGCCGGGCGGCCGCCGCGTGGAGGGCGTAGGCGTAGTTGCGTCGCGTGACATCGCTCTTGGCGGGGTCGGTCTCGTAGGCCGTCTTGTACGCCTCGAGGGCGTCCTGCTCGAGGCCGAGGCGGTCGAGGGCCTCGGCCGCGATGGTGTTGAGCTGGACGGGGTACTGGTCGCGGAACTTCTGCGGCACCCTGCCGACCGCGTTCAGGCACAGCGTGCGGACGACGGCGGACATGGCCGGGGCATTGGCCTGGAACGACAGGGCGAGGGCGATCGGGCTGAGGTAGTCCTCTCTGGGTAGCGCGGCGCCCTCCGGGTAGAGCGCCTGGTACGCGATCCAGGCGTCGAGCGCATCCCCGCGCTGGAGCATGTCCCCGATCTCCCACAGACGGGCGACGAGGGTGAGCTGGCCGTAGCCTTGCGCCTGCGCGTCGGCCCAGGCTCGCCGGAGCTGGGGCCGGGCGCCCGCGGCATCGCCCTTGAGCGACAGCGCGATGCCCAGCGCCGCCCGCGCGTCGGCCAGGCTCTCGTCCTCCTTGAGGGCCGCCTCGAAACACCGAATCGCGCTCGGGAGATTCGGCTTCCCTCCGCGTGGCCCATTGAGGTCGAGGAGGCCGAGATGGAAATTCATCATCGCGGCTTCGGGACCCTTGACGCGGCTGATCACTTCTGCGCCGTAGCGGCGCAGATCGTCCGTCTTGCCGTCCCGATAGGCGATGTAGGCCGCGATGCGATAGAGGTCGGCGCGGTCGGGGTCGCGGGCGATGGCGCGCTCGATGAGCGGCATGGCCTCCTCATAGTTCCCATCCTTGTACAGCTCGACGCCGCGCTCGTGCTCCTCGTAGGTGGCGCGAACCTTCATGAGTTCCTGGGCCAGGGTGACACACCAATAGCCCGCCCCCACGCACAGGACGAGCGCCACGGCGACGAACGGACGCGACCGCAAGATCCACATGGTTCAGCCGCTCTCGGAGCCCCGAGGCTCGGGATTGCGATGGCGGGTGGGTTCCGCATGCGCCCGGCGAGCCGGGACGCGCCGCCAGTCAGCTCACGTTCTGCATTGTAAGGGCGAGCCGCAGGGTTGTCAATGCGCAGACGCCACGAAACGTAATCCCTCCGTTGCCTGGTCTGCCCTGCTCGTGCTCGTGCTCTGCCTTCTCCATCCCCCGCGTCGGGAAAAGGCTATGCTTCATACTGCACCTCATTGGAAGGATCAGAGCGAAGCGGAGCGGGACGGTGGGGATCGAGGAGTCTTCGGCCCTGGCTTCTGCCCGGGGTGTCAGAGCCGGGGGGATCGAAGAGGTGCTCGGGTTTGTCGTTGTAGCGGTGGGCAGGCAAGGAGCCGGATCGCCTGCGCGAGTTGACGGCGCTCGGGCTGAGGTGGAGCCGCTGAGCCGTCTCCGCCGCGGTGAGCAGCCCGGCCTCACGCAGGCGGTCGTACCGGCTCTTCAGGCCGTAGGCTCTGCGGATCCTGCCGACGAGGTTCCTGTGGAACCTCAGGCCCCTTCCTGATCGGAGCCCCCGGC
>Ga0315273_10001237_pt1 | contig 28757 bp, 27 predicted proteins | sample YL17G02_0_MG_FD_205753 | JGI IMG/M metagenome (GOLD analysis project Ga0315273, IMG submission 205753) | Sediment microbial communities from Yellowstone Lake, YNP, Wyoming, USA - YL17G02_0 | ecosystem: Environmental > Aquatic > Freshwater > Lake > Sediment | place: USA: Wyoming | collected... | reverse complement strand
TGGCGGCGCTCTTGTTTTCTCTTCGTCGGGTGAACGAGGTGAGGCCGCAGGTTGAGGCGATCGCAAAGCGGCGCGCAGCCGCCGACATGCTCGCCGGGAGAGGTCTCGCAGCGCTTGTGCCTTCGTCCGCCCTGCCCGGCCGGAGTGTTTCGCCGGGTGCATGCTCGACGATCGAGACGCCCTACGGTTCGGTCGCAGGCCTCGCCATCCCGACCGGGATCACGCTCTTCGTGACGACCGGGGTTTCGGGAGCGGGAGGGTGGCTGCGCGATCTGGTCGCCGAGACGGGCTCCGCTTGGGGCGCGCCGGCGATCCTCGAAGGCCCCGTCGCGACGCTTCAAGCCTCGCGTCGAGCGTTTGGTCCGCTCGATGTCAGGGCGTTCGTGCGGGCCTGCCCTGACGTACCCAACCCCGAGGCCCACATGACCGAGGACGCGCCGGCGCCTCTCGCGGTGGCGGCCTCGCTGGTCGAGGCGGTCGAGGCGGGGGCACGCATCCTCGTGCTCGACGAAGACGAAACTCCCGCTGGGGCGTTTGGCTGGGACGGCCGCATGCTCGCCGTCCTCGGGGAGACACCGCCGCTCTGTCCCCTCGCGGAACGCCTCGCCGAGCTACGCGATCGGTGGGGCCTGTCGTTTCTCATCGCCGCGCGCGCCGTGGGTAGCCTGTGCGACGTCGCCGACACCGTTTTCATCCTGCGCGACGACCGCATCGAGGATGCCACCGACGCCGTCCGCGGGCCGAAGCGGACGACCGCCAGCCGGCCGGGCGTGAAAGCCCGCCCCGTCGCGGTGCCCCCGACGGCGCGATCGATGCGCATCCTGACGGAAGGCGCTCCGAGCCATCTCAAGGTGGCGGCCTGGGGTGGCCGCGGCGTGCGTGTCGGCGAAGACCTCGTCGATCTCAAGGACACGACGCTCGTCGGGGACGCCGCGCGGCTGCGAGCGGTCGCGGCGCTCCTGAAGCGGGCGGCCTCCGAAGCGTCGGCGTGGCGACCGGTCGAAGACGTCTTGGACGCGCTCGAGGCCGCGACCGCAGGGGCGATGATCGACCGGCTCGAGGAGCCGGGGCTCGTCGATCTGGCGCGTCCGTCGCGGGTCGAGATCGCGGGTGCGCTCGTTCGTTGGAAGCGGGTCACTTTTCGTGTCGCCGCTGGTAGACTGAACGCCACCGCGGAGGAATCCCAGTGAGCGAGATACCGCCCATGGACACGGCACCTATTGCGCCTGCTCCCGCGGCGGGGCTTCCGTGGGAAGAGCCCAGCGCGGGCCTCTCATCGATCTTCCCAACGGCATTGCGGATCATCGCGAGTCCGATCGAGGCCTTCGCACAGATGAGCCTGACCGTCGATCTGGTTCGTCCGATCGCCTATTTCGTCATTTGGGCGCTCATCGGCGCGTGCATCAGTCAGATCTGGAGCTTCGTGCTCTTCGACTATTTCCTGGGGATCGTTCGATCGGTGGCGGGTTCGCAGTTCGAGAAGTTCGCGCCGTTCCTTCACAAGCCCGGCTCGCTCCAACTCATCTTAGGGCTCGTGATCACTCCGTTGGTCGCGCTGATCGTCCTGTTCGTGTGGACCGCGCTCGTTCACCTCATGCTGACGTTATTGGGAGGCGCGAACCGCGGATTCGCGGTGACGCTTCGGGTCATGTGCTACGCGCAAACAACGCAATTGGCCGTCGTCCTCCCGGGGATCGGCGGACTGATCGCGTTCGTGTGGCGATTGATCCTCGAGATCGTCGGGCTCTCGCAGGCTCACAAGACGGAAAGCTGGAAGGCGGCCCTCGCCGTCGTCCTGCCGCTGCTTCTGTGCTGCGTGTGCCTCGCCGTCGGGGTCGTCGCTTTCGGCGCCGCGGTCGGGCAGGCCTTGCAACAGTTGAAATGACCTGGCGGCCGCCCGACCGTGAGGATCGCCAGGTCGCGAGGTTGTGGGCGGTCTGCGCGGGGTTGGCCGTTCTTTTCCGCCCGCTCTGGATCGCGGCGGCCGGTTCCCTGCCTCCGTGCCTATGGCGCGCGTGGACCGGGTGGCCCTGTCCGGGATGCGGGACGACACGGGCGATCGTGCGGCTGCTGCACGCCGATCTCGCAGGAGCCCTTGCCTTGAATCCGCTCGCCGCATGCGCGGCGGTGGCGTTCGTGGTGGGCGGTTTCTTGGCCCCCGTCTGGCTGGCGTGTGGAGGACAAAGACCCTTCGTCGCGGCGCGCCAGCGGCCCGCGTGGATCGCGGTCTTCGCCGTGGCCTTCATCGCGAATTGGTCTTGGCTCTACGCCTCAGGCGTCTAGCAGCGATTCCAGCGCGTCGAGCTTCGCGTCCATCGCGCGGAAGGTCGCCTCGTAGGGAGCGGGCGACTCGAGATCGACCCCGGCGCTCCGCAAGATTCCGAGCGGATAGTCCGAGCCCCCGGACTCGAGAAATCGCGCGTAACGGTCCCGCGCACCCTCGCTTCCGTTCAGGACGTCGCGGGCCAGGCTGTTCGCGGCGACGATCCCCGTCGCGTATTGATAAACGTAAAAGTCGTAGTAGAAGTGCGGCACGCAGGCCCACTCGATCGCGAAGAGATCGGGGACGACGCACACCCCGGCGTCGTGCCCCTGATAGGCGCGCAGGAGGTCGAGGTAGAGCTTCGACAGCATCTCTCCCGTCAGAGCCTCTCCGCGCTCGGCGTGACGATGGATCGCAAGCTCGAATTCGGCAAAGAACGTCTGCCGGAACAACGTCGCGCGGATTCCGTCCAGCCAATGACCGAGGAGGAAGATCTTCTCCTGGCGATCGGAGGCCGAAGCGAGCAGGCGCTCGATCAGCAGCGCCTCGTTGAACGTCGAGGCGACCTCGGCCACGAAGATGCTGTAGTCCGCGCACGGGTATGGTTGCGTGCGATTGCTGAAGTACGAGTGCATCGCGTGACCCGCTTCGTGGGCGAGCGTGCTCACACTGTCGAAGTCCCCGTTGAAGTTGAGCAGCATGTAGGGGTGGACGTCGTAGGCGGCCCCGGTGGCGTAGGCCCCCGAGCGCTTGCCGGGAGCAGGGTGCCAGTCGATCCATCGACGCTCGAACGACTCGTTGAGAATCTCGGTGTAGCCGGCTCCCAACGGCGCCATCGCGGCGAGCACCAAGCGCTTCGCCGCATCCACGCCGTAGTCGCGCTTCGGCCCCGTGCCGAGCGGGCAGTGCAGGTCGAAGTAGGTCAGCGAGGGGAGCCCGAGCGCCTTCGCGCGCAGCCGGGCGTACCGATGCAGCGACGGTAGGTTGCGCCGAACCTGCTCGATCAGGTTGGTGTAGACGCGGACAGGGACGTTGTCACCGTCCAAGGCCGCCGTAAGGCACGAGTCGTACCGGCGGACGCGCGAGCGGAACACGTGGGTCTTGAGGCACTCGAAAAGGTTGGATCCGTAGGTGCCCTCGAACGCGCGATAGCCTGAGAAATAGGCGCGGGTCGCCTTTTCGCGATCGGCGCGGATCCCGGAGGTCCGCACGAGCGAAAATACGGCTGGGGTCAGAGTGACTCTTTGGCCGGCGTCTAGGTCGACGGTCTCGCGCGGCATCTCCGCATTGTTGAGAATTCCGAAGATCTGGCTCGATCCGCCGAGCACGAGTCCCGCTTCGGCGAGCAGATTCTCTTCGGCGGGGGAGAGCACGTGGTCCTTCTGGCGAACGAGGTTCTTGAGGAACGGGGCGAACGGAGCCAGGCGCGGTTCCTCGGCCAGGAAAGCTTCGACCACGCCTTCCTTCTGCGCCAGGATTTCCGGGCGAAGGTAGGCGATCCGCCGCGAGATCTCGGTGTGGGCGATCTCCACTTCCTGGCGCATCCCCTGGTGCGGCGCGACTCTCAGGTCGCCGTCCGACTTCATCGATGCGTAGGCGTGCAGCCGGGCAAGCGCCTTCGATTCGGCGGAGATCGCCTCGAGCGCCTCGGCCATGGCCAGTGCGGACGCCCCGAGTCGGCCCGCGAAGCGCGCCAAATCGGGAAGCGCGCCGTCCACCCGCCGCTTTTCGCTCCAGAACCAGTCGTCGGACGGGAATAGGTCTTCCAGACGCCATGTCTCGTCCACAAGGGGGGGCGCGCTCATGAGGGGTCCTCGATGGTGCCGGAGGAGGGAGTCGAACCCTCACGACCGCAAGGATCGGGGGATTTTGAGTCCCCTGCGTCTGCCATTCCGCCACTCCGGCGCGGCGGCGTCGGAGCCTATCTTCCGCGCACACCCACTGTCAAGCGCGCGGGGTCGACCAGGCGGAAGTCTTGCCGATTCAATTCGTTTCAGCTACTATGGCCCCTCAATTTGAGGAGGCCCAGCTTGGATTTCAAGGTCGGCGACAAGGTCGTCTATCCCAACCACGGCGTGGGTGTCATCGAACAGGTCACGAAGAAGTCAGTAGGGGACATGGTTGCGTCCTTTTACTGTCTCCGGATCATTTCGACCGACAGTACGGTGATGGTTCCCGTCGGAAACACGATCGCCGTTGGGCTGCGAAAGGTCCTGACCAAGCGCGAGGTTGTGCGGGTCATGGACGTTTTGCGGACCGGGGAGGTCGCCACCTACGATGACTGGAAGGGACGCTTCCAGGCGAATTCCGAGAAGATGCGAACCGGGGACATTCGTGCGGTGGCTCAAGTCTTGAAAAGTCTGACGATCCTGGCCGAAATCAAGCCTTTGTCCTACCGCGAACGCAAGATGCTCGATCGGGCGAGGTTTCTTCTCGTCTCGGAGCTGGCCGAGGCCGGCAACAAGACGGCGGAGAAGGTCGAAATCGAGATCGACAGCGCCCTCGCGGATTCCATCAAGGGTGCGAAGGTCCGGATCGCTCACTGATCGAACTTCCGGTTGAGCGGGTGGGCCGATCGACAACCTCGTGCTCACGCGCCTTTCCGTCGAGTGGTCATCAACCCTCGTTGGGCAGCGGCTCGGCTCTCTTCGACAAGAAAGCGGGGAGCGGTTCCGTCTTGCCTTCGCCTCCGAGAGCCGTAACCTCGTTCTGCTCGTCTGCCTCGATCCCAGGCATCCCTGGATCGGAGAGGCCGTAAGGCGCTGGGACGGTCCGCGCTGGTCACCCGATCCTCTTGTCGGGAGAGCCGCGGACGCCCTCGAGGGGCGGCTGGTCACAGGGATCCGCAAGGACCCGGCCGACCGGACCATCGTTCTGGATTTTGGGGACGGGAGGGGCCTTGCCATCGAGTTGGCGCCCCATCACGCCAACTTGGTTCTTCTCGGCGAAGGCGGGACGGTCGCGGCATCGCTCCGGCTCCCCAAGAGCGCGCAGGAGCGGCTGACAACGGGACGGACCTGGGTGGGACGCGGCCTTCCTGCGGGACGACTCGACCCATTTCGCGCGGAGCCCGGAGCGATCGACGCCGCCTTGTCGGCCGGCGCAGCGCTAGGGGAGACGCCTGCGGAGAGCCTTCAACGGTGCTGCGGCGGTCTCTCGGCGGTCGGCGTCGAACTCGCCGTCCAAGAGCACGCCGCGACGGGCCGTTCGCTTGGGGTCGTGCTTCGCGACCGTCTCGACTCGATCCGGTTAGGCTCGGCCGAGGTGCTGATCGAGGCGCCCGACCGGCTCCTTCCTTGGCGGCCCGTCTCCGCGTCGCCAGATCGAGAGCTGATCAGCCGGGATGGCCCTGCGGCGACGGCTGCGTCTTTCTATGAGGCGCGCGACGCGGCGGAGCGGGTTCAAGCGAGAATCGCAGGGCTCGGTGGGATCTTGCGCGGCGAACTGGACCGCGCAAGGTCGGCCGAGATCAAGGTCCGCGAGGGGCTCCGGGCGTTTGCGGATCCCGAGCGCTACCGGCGTATGGCGGAGGCGCTCCTGGCGAGCCTGAGTTTCGCGCGGCGCTCGGGGGACGTGGTCGTCGTGTCCGATCCGTACGACCCGGAAGGTCGAGAGATCGCGATTCCGGCGCCGCCTCACAAGTCCCTGGCACAAGTCGCCGACGATCTCTTCGGGCGTCAACGCCGCTCGCGTCGAGGTCTGGAGTCCGCGGGAGCTCGGGCGGAGACGCTCTCGCGGCGGGCCTCCCGGCTCGAGGCCCTCCTCGTCGTTCACGGTCTCACGTGCGACGAGGCGAGTGCGGGGTCGCTCGAAGGCGAAATGCGTAAGGAAGGGCTCCCGGTGGGTCTCGTCGGACCGACCCGGGCCGCGCGCGCGGCGGCGCGTGTCGCCGCCCCGAAGCTCGACGGCGTGCGCATGATCGCCAGCAGCGACGGATGGACGATTTTGGTCGGTCGCACCGGCCGCGACAACGACAGGCTGACCTTCAAGATCGCCGCACCGGATGACATTTGGCTGCACGCGGCCGGGGTTCATGGCGCTCACGTCGTCATCAGAAATCCCGACCGGTCCGCTACCGTTCCCCCGGCGACTCTGGCCGAGGCGGCCCGATTCGCTCTCTGGTTCAGCGATGCGCGATTAGAGGTCGGAGCCGACGTGCACTGGACCCGGCGGAAGAACGTCCGGCGGGCCAAGGGAGGAGCCCCCGGGCGGGTCGTTCTCAAGCGCTTCGAGACGCTGAGGGTGCGCGCGCAGGCGCCGCCCGAGACCACTTGATCGACGCATCGGGTGCAAGGATGCCCACTTCCGCGCCGAGGATGAGTGCTTTCGTCGCGAAGATGCACCCAAATTCGATTGACCTGGGGGGGGCAGTGCCCTAGATTGGCGCGGCCATGAAGACGGCGCTCCAGGGGGTCGGGGGTCTGCTGCTTTCCGTTCTCCTCCTTTACTGGGTTTTTCACGACAAAGACCCGCGGGCGCTCTCCAGTGCGTTGAGCCGCGCGTCGTGGCCCGCACTGTTCATCGCTGCGGTCGTCAATCTCGCTCACAACGGCGTTCGCGTGTTGCGCTGGCGCTGGCTGCTCGACCCGGTGCGCCCGCGGGTGCCGTTCCGGCCGATGTTCTCCGCGGTGATCCTCGGTTTCATGACGACGCTGCTCGTACCCGGTCGGGTCGGAGAGTTGGTGCGGCCGGCGCTCCTTTCGGCACGAGAGGACCTTCCACTCGGCCCGTGCCTTGGCACCGTCGTGGCCGACCGTTTGCTCGATGGTGTCGCCATCGTCGCGTTGTTTGCCGTGGGGAGCCTCAACGCGCATTTCGTCGCGGGTTCCGCGGCTTTAGCCGGGGAGATCCGCGTGACCGCGGCGGTCGCGCTCACGGTGATCGTCTCGGGCCTCGTGGTCTTGGTCGCGATCTCTACGGTCGGCGGGCGGCTGGACGGTTGGTTGTCACGCCGCTGGGCGCCGTTGAGGTGGATCGGTCGCGTCACGTTGGGACTCTCGCGCGGAGTGGAGGCGCTGCGCTCGCCGCGACGTCTCGTGCCGATCATCGCCTACAGCCTGACCGTGTGGCTGGTCATCGCGTTGGCGACGTGGATCGGCATTCGCGCCGCCGGTGCCGACATCGGCTTTGCCGATACCCTCGTGATGCTGCCGCTGCTCGCGCTGGGTGTGGCGATCCCCACACCCGGCGGCGTCGGTGGCTACCACGCGGCCATGCAATTCGGACTGACGAGGCTCTTCGGGGTCGACCCGACGATTGCCGCGGGCGTCGGACTCTTGATCCACCTCGCCATCGTGGTGCCCGTGCTGCTCCTGGGGTCGGTGCTGCTCTATACCGAAAGAGTGTCCTGGGCCGACCTCGTCGCCACAGGGAAACAGGTTCGAGCCTTAGGCGACGCGAAAGGTCCCATCGAGGCCGCACGATGATTTGCCCGTTTTGCGCCCATCTCAAGGACAAGGTCGTCGACTCGCGCGAGACCGGCGCCGGGGACGCGATCCGCCGCCGTCGAGAATGTCTGTCCTGCGGCCGTCGCTTCACGTCGTACGAGCGCGTGGAGGAGATTCCTTACTTCGTCGTGAAGAAAGACGGACGACGCGAGCCGTTCGATCGTCAGAAGCTCATGGTCGGCCTCCATCGGGCCTGCGAGAAGCGGCCGGTTCCCGCGAAGGCGCTCTCCGCGATCGTGGACCAGATCGAGCAAGTAGTGCAGGACACGCCCGACCGGGAGATCCCCGCGCGCGCAATCGGCGAGCAGGTGATGGATCGGCTCAAGGAACTCGACAAGGTCGCCTACGTTCGCTTCGCCTCGGTCTACCGGCAGTTCGAGGACGTCGAGGAGTTCATGTCCGAGCTCCGCAACTTGGTTGAAACGAGGAAGTGAGGAACCGCGCGATGACGAAGGGACTCGGCTCGATGCTCGAGGTGGCGAGAATCCAGAGCGAGATCAATCGCCTCTTCGACAACCTTCTCGATCTGGACGCCGGCGGGAAGGAGAGCGGCAGCTGGATCCCGATCGCGGACATCGTCGAAAACGACGACGCGCTTCTCGTCACCGTCGAACTCCCCGGCGTCGCAGCAGGGGACCTCCTGATCTCGACGCACGGTGGCGACGTCATTCTGACCGGAGAAAAAACGCGCCCGGCGGTGGACGGCCCGGGGCGCTCCCACGTGGCCGAACGCGCCTATGGCCGCTTCCGCCGGGTGATCGACCTGGGCGTGCCGGTCAACACGCACAAGGCCGAGGCCGTGCTGATGGACGGAACCCTGCGGATTCGGTTCCCGAAGGTCTCCAATCGGCGCGGCGAGGAGGTCGCGATCAAGGTGGCGACGCCATGAGTCTTGCGCACGAGCCCGCGGTGGAAGCCGACCTCCGCATCCCCTCCGATCTCCCGGTCTTGCCCTTGCGCGACATGGTCGTCTTCCCATTCATCATCGCGCCCCTGTCGGTCGCGCGGGAGTTGTCGATCCAGGCGGTCGACCGCGCGCTGTCCGAAAACCGGATGATCCTGCTCCTCGCGCAGCGCGACAAAGACGAAGAGGACCCGAAGGCGGGAGACCTTCACGACATCGGCACGGTGGCCGTCATCATGAGGATGTTGAAGCTCCCCGACGAGCGCATTCGCGTTCTGGTGCAGGGCGTCTGCCGCGCGCGGGTGCGTGAGTTCACGGCGCTACGCCCGCATCTGACCGCCAAGATCGAGCGCATCGCCGACCACGCGTACGACGGCGCCTCCATCGAGAAGGAAGCACTCGTCCGCGCGGTCAAGCGCGCGCTCGAGCGCGCGTCCGGTCTCGGGAAGAGCCTTCCGTCGGAGGTTCTCGTCATCGCTTCGAACCTTGAAGACCCCGGTCGTCTGGCGGACCTCGTGGCTTCGAACCTGGAATTGAAGGTCGACGAGGCGCAAGACGTCCTCGAGATCATCGATCCGGTGGAGCGCTTGAAGCGTGTTCACGACCTGGTCCAGAGGGAGATGTCGCTGCTTTCGATGCAGCGCGAGATCGACTCGATGGCGAAAGACGAGATGGACCGTTCGCAACGCGAGGTCTATCTCCGCCATCAGATGAAGGCGATCATGAGCGAGCTTGGCGAAGGCAACGAGCTCGGCGAAGAGATCGAACGCTGCCGCGAGAAGGCGCGCGAGCTCGAGCTGTCGCCTCAGGCGGCCGAAGAGGTCGACCGGCAATTGAAGAAGCTCGAACGGATGCACCCCGATGCGGCCGAGGCCTCGACGGTCCGGAACTACCTGGACTGGATCCTCGGCATGCCGTGGGGCAAGACGACGAAGGACAACCTCGATCTGGCCAAGGCGCGGGCGATCCTCGACGAGGACCACTACGCGCTCGATCCCGTCAAGGACCGCATCCTCGAGTACCTCGCGGTTCGCAAGCTGAAGAAGAAAAGTAAGGGACCGATCCTCTGCTTCGTGGGCCCCCCGGGCGTGGGTAAGACCTCGCTCGGCCGATCCATCGCGCGCGCGCTCGGGCGCCAATTCGTTCGTTTGTCCTTGGGCGGCGTGAAGGACGAGGCGGAAATCCGCGGCCATCGGCGAACCTACGTGGGAGCCATGCCGGGGCGCATCGTGCAGGGGATCCACCAGGCGGGCTCGGCCAACCCCGTGTTCATGCTCGACGAGGTCGACAAGATCGGTCAGGACTTCAGGGGCGATCCGTCGTCGGCCCTCCTCGAAGTGCTCGATCCGGAGCAGAACGGGACTTTCAGAGACCACTACCTGGGCGTGCCGTGGGATCTTTCGGACGTCATGTTCATTGCAAACGCCAACCTGCTCGACCCGATCCACCCCGCGTTCAGGGACCGCATGGAGACGATCCGGCTGTCCGGCTACACGGAAGAAGAAAAACTCGTCATAGCGAGGCGGCACATCGTGCCCAAGCAGGTCGACGAGAACGGCCTCAAGAGCTCGAAAATCGATTTCTCCGACAATGCGATCAAGGCGCTGATCTCGGGCTACACGCGGGAGGCGGGCCTGAGGAATCTCGAGCGTCACGTCGCGGCCGTCTGCCGCAAGGTCGCCCGGCAAGTGGCCGAAGGGCGCAAGGGCAAGATGCGCGTCATCGCCTCGAGCCTCGAGTCGTTTCTGGGCCCGGCCCCGGCGACACGCGAGGATGCGCTGGCGACCGATCAGATCGGCGTTGCCACCGGTCTCGCATGGACCGAAGCCGGAGGGGACGTGCTCTTCGTCGAAGCGACGACGATGCGCGGGCACGGCGGACTGATCCTGACGGGTCAGCTCGGCGACGTCATGAAGGAATCCGCGCAGGCGGCGTTGTCGTTTGCGCGCGCCCACGCTTCGGAGCTGGGGCTCGAGGCGAACTACTTCGAGAATCGGGATCTCCACATCCACGTCCCGGAAGGGGCGATCCCCAAGGACGGCCCCTCCGCGGGGATCACGATCGCGGCCGCGATGGTGTCGGCGTTTCTCGAACGCCCGCTGCGCCGCGATCTCGCCATGACGGGAGAGATCACGCTCCGCGGCAACGTCCTACCGGTCGGCGGCGTCAAGGAAAAGGTCCTCGCGGCGCGCCGGTCGGGGATCACGACGATCCTGCTCCCGGAGGCGAATCGAAAGAACCTCGAGGAGATTCCGAAAAGCCTCAGGAAGGACCTCACCTTGGAGTTCGTCGGGGACATTCGCGAGGTGTTCCGGATCGCGTTCCGGGAACCCCTCGTGCTCTCCGGTGCCGCAACCCCCGCCAAACCCCGCGCCAAGGGCGCCCCTCTCCAGCCCACCCACTAGGGGCCGCTTTGGCCTGCTAAACTCCGGCGGTTGCGTCGGGATTGGGCCTGGGACGAACTCGGGCTAGACGCTCGGTGCGGGACCCCCGTACCAGAAGCGGGTCCGAGGCCTCCCGAAGCCGAAAGCCGAGGATGCGGGACGACGAGGACCTCACCGATCTGATCCGGGCCGCCGCGGGCGGCGACCGGCGGGCTTTCGAGGACCTGGTCCTCAGAAAGCGCGACCGGGTCGTCCGGACGGCCTTTCAGATCACCGGCAACCTGGAGGACGCCAAGGATGTCGCGCAGGGAGTTTTCCTTCGGCTTTGGAGGGTGTTGCAGCGGTTCGACCTCACGAAGAGGTTCGACACCTGGCTGTACCGAATCACCGTGAACGCCGCCATCGATTCGATCCGCGAGCGGGGCCCGAAGGGGACTCTCCAGGCTTTGCCGGAAGACGCCGGAGATCGTCTGCGCGATCCGTCCCGGGGCCCGGACGAGTTGTTCGATCTGAGGCAACTCCAGGGCGCGTTCTTCCGGCTGGCCGCGCGCCTGGCGCCCAGGCAGCGGGCGGCATTCGTCCTCAAGGAAATCGAAGGGCTCGAAACCGCTGAGATTGCGCGGGCTCTGGGCGTGACCGAATCAACGGTGCGCAACCACTTGCTCCAGGCCCGGCGCATCCTGCGCGACGGCTTGAGCAAGGACTATCCGGGCCTGACAGGCGGGCGCCGCGCGGACGACGACGGAGAGCCGTCGTGAACGCGCACGTCGATCCAGTCCAACTGGCGGCTTCGACGGGGCCGGAGCGCCGCGCGATGCTGGAGCACCTTCGCGCGTGTCCCCCCTGTCAGCGCGCCGTTGCGGGCCAAGATCCTTCCATGCTCTTCGGCCTGCTCGCTCTGGCGCCTTTGTCCCCGGCCCTTCTCGACGATCTCTCCCGCACGATCGCGCGCCGGGCAGGAAGCGATCGGCCGCCCTACGGCGCGCTCGCCGAGCCGGCGACCTGGCCGCGCCGCGCCGCTGCCGCGGCGATGTTCGCTCTCACGCTCCTCAGCGGATACGCGACGCTCTACGAACGGTCCGCCGCGCCCACGCCGCTTGCGCTGTCCTCGCGACGAGCGGACGTCGAGGTCGACTCTGGCCGCGGCGTGTCCCAGGTGATCGACCTCACCGTCGGTGAGACACAGATCGTCATGGTTTACAACGGAGATCTCAAGCTGTGAAACGCCCCGTGCTCGCGATTCTGCTCGCCGTCGCGTCGTGTGCCGGCTTGCCCGCTGTCGCGGCGGATGTGTCGACTGCGGCCGATCCCCTTTCGGCACGGGCCTACGAAGTGAAGTTCAAGTCGTTGGCCGATGCCGCGGAACTGATCAGCCCATTGCTGACGCCGCAAGGGAGCGTGACGCTTCAGCCCCGCCTGAAAACGTTGATGGTCCAGGATCGCGTCTCGGTGCTCGATCGCGTCGCCTCGCTTCTTTCGAGCTTCGACGTGGCGCCGCGCAACGTCGAGATCGCGATGAGCCTGTTCCTCGGCACCGATCGTCGAGAGCAGGAGGCCGGGCGCATCATCCCGCCGTCGTCGATGACGAGAGACGTGCGCGGGATCGCGGAGACGCTCGGCGATTTCACGAAGTGGAACGCCTACGAGCCCCTGGGCGGGCGGGCGGTGACGGGGGCCGAGGGCGGACGCATCACCGTGAACCTTTCCGACGAGTATCGCGTCACCTACGACATCGACACCGTGCGGGACCAGAGCGTGAAGCTCACGAATTTCGTCTTGCAGCGGGTCACCCGCGCCGCCGACGGGAAGGAGAAGGTCCAAGACGTTTACTCCGCTGCCGTGGTGCTGCCGGTGGGCCGGATGCTGATGCTCGGGGCGGCGCAGAACCCCGAGTCGAAACGGGCGCTCTTCCTCACCCTTCAGGCGAGGCCGAGGTAGCGATGGCGCAGTTCGTCTGCCGAATGGCCCTCCCCACCGGGGAGATCGTCGAGCGTAAGGTGGTCGCCGACACCGAAGCGGCGCTCCGGCGCGAGCTGGAGGACAAGGACATGCTCGTCCTCGAGCTGCGCCGCCAAAACCCCGTCTTTTCGTCCATTGGCGGGGCGCTCGCCATGCGACCGCGGATCCCCGCGCGGGAGTTCCTCTTTTTTAACCAGGAGTTCTCCGCTCTATTGCGCGCCGGTCTTCCCATCCTGACCAGCCTCGACATTCTCATCGACCGCCGGAAGAACCTGGTCTTCAAGAAGGCGCTCGAGAACATCAGGGTGCGAGTGAAAGGCGGGGAATCGCTTTCGGAGGCGTTTACCGCGCAGGGCGACCTTTTCCCGAAGCTTTACGCGGCGAGCCTTGCCTCGGGAGAGCGCTCGGGAGAGTTGCCGAACGTGCTCAAGCGGTACATCTCGTACACGCGGAGCATCATGACGATCCAGAAGAAGGTCGTAGGCGCCTTGATCTACCCGGCCATTCTCGTCTGCGTCTCCATCGTGATCGTCGTCATCATGCTCTTCAAGGTCATTCCCGCGTTTGCGACCCTGTTTGCGACGCTCGGGACGACCCTCCCGTGGCAGACGGAGCTCCTGGTCAACCTTGCGACGTTCCTGCAGTCGATGTGGAAGCCGATCTCGGCCCTCGTCGTGGGCGGCGTCGTGGCGTTTGTCCTGTGGAAGCGCAGTCCCGCCGGGCGGGTTGGCTTCGACCGCCTGAGGATGGGACTGCCCCTGGTGGGAGGGGTCATCCGCGACTACGCGCAGAATCGCTTCACGAGAACGCTGTCGACGCTTCTGGCCGGCGGCATCCCGCTCGTGACCTCCCTCGAGCTCGCAGCGCGGGCTGTCGGCAACTTCGTCTTCGAAAAGGAGCTGTTGGGGGTGACCGTGCGCGTGCGCGAGGGGCAGCCGCTGTGGGAGTCCCTGGAGCGTACGGGTTACGTCAGCGAGATGGCTGTCGAGATGGTGAAGGTGGGGGAATCGACGGGGTCGCTCGTCGAGATGCTCGACAACGCGTCGGAGTTCTCGGAGGAGGAGATCGACTACCGGCTCTCGAAAATGGTGACCATGATCGAGCCCCTGATGCTGGTGTTCATGGCGCTAATCGTCACCGGGATGATTCTCGCGATCTACATGCCGCTGTTTCAAGCGGTCGGCACGTCGAAGTTCTAGGCGAAGAGTAAGGATATGGCGGACGAGACGAAAGTGCGCGACCCCCTGGCTCTCCCCACGATCGACGGAGACGCCGGCGGAGAGGTGCTATCCGAGGAGTTCAAGTCGCGTCGACTCGCGGAGCGGATCGGCATCGAGTACGTCGATCTCGCGAATTTCGAGATCGACGCCGAGCTGTTTCGTTCGATCCCGGTCGACCTGATGTTCCGGTACAACTTCGTGCCGAGAAACCGCACGGCGACAGGCCTCCAGATCGTCGTGGCCGACCCCACCGACGTGCTCATGATCGACGAGCTCGAGCTGCTGCTCGGGACGTCGATCGAGGTGGTCGTCGGAACCCCCGGCGCGATTCAGGAGATCCTCAAGAAGAGCGAATCCTCCCAGCGCGTTCTCGAGGAGGCGACCGAGGAGTTCCGGATCCAGATCGTCCTCGAAGACGACGAAACCGGCGAAGAGACGCTCACGATCGACCGCCTCACCTCGGATCAGTCGCCGATCATCAAGTTGGTCGATTCGACGGTGTTCAACGCCCTGCAGCGTCGCGCCTCCGACATCCACATCGAAACGCGCGACCGCGAGGTCGTCATCAAGTACCGCATCGACGGCGTCTTATACCAGGCGATGGAGCCGATCGACAAGAAGTTCCACCAAACGATCATCTCGCGCATCAAGGTGATGTCGGAACTCGACATCTCCGAAAAGCGCGTCCCGCAGGACGGCCGGTTCAAGCTGCGCATCAAGGGGCGTACGGTCGATTTCCGCGTGTCGATCATGCCGTCGGTCCACGGCGAGGACTGTGTCATACGCATTTTGGACAAGGAGTCGACCAACCGCGAGTTTGCCTCGCTCTCGCTCGACGTGTGCGGCTTCGAAGACCGCGACAAGCAGCGCATGCGGCGCTTCATCAAGGAGCCGTACGGCATGGTGCTCGTCACCGGCCCGACCGGCTCCGGCAAGACGACGACGCTCTACGCCGCGATCTCGGAGATCAAAAACGACGAGGACAAGATCATCACGATCGAGGACCCGGTCGAGTACCAGCTTCCGGGGATCACGCAAATTCCGGTGAACGAGAAGAAGGGACTCACGTTCGCCCGCGGTTTGCGCTCGATCCTGCGGCACGATCCGGACAAGATCATGGTGGGAGAGATCCGCGACGCGGAAACGGCGCAGATCGCCATTCAGTCCGCCCTGACCGGCCACCTCGTCTTCACGACCGTCCACGCGAACAACGTGGTGGACGTGCTCGGCCGGTTCCTGAACATGGGCGTCGAGCCGTACAACTTCGTCTCGGCGTTGAACTGCATCCTCGCCCAGCGCCTCGTCCGCCTGATCTGCTCGAGTTGCAAGCGCACCGTGAAGGCGACGCGCGAGCAACTTCTCGCCTCGGGCCTCGACCCCAACCGCTACCTCGACTTCACCTTCCACGAGGGGAAAGGGTGCATCGACTGCAACGGCACCGGTTACTCGGGACGCACCGCGATCGCCGAGCTTCTCGACATGTCGGATCGCATTCGCGAAATGATCCTCGAGAAGCGGCCGGCGGCGGACATCAAGCGCGCGGCGAAGGAGGAAGGCATGACCTTTCTTCGCGAGGCCGCGCTGGCCAAGGTCTTCGCCGGGAAGACATCCCTTCACGAGATCAACAAGGTGACTTTCGTCGAGTGAGCGTCCTAGACCCCATCCTCGCGCGTTTGAAGCGTTTCGACCTCGAGGCGTTGCTCGATCTTCGCCCCAAATACCCGCCGGTCGCCGTCGAGGTCGATCGCGGCCAGCTGACCCTCGTCCGTGTGGCGCTCCGGCGGCGGTCTCGGCCCGTTTTGGAGTCGTTCCGCATTCAGCAGGCGCCCGAGCATGCGGTTGGGGCCACGATCTTCAAGCCCAACCTGGGATCGCTCGCCGACCTGACCCGGCAAGCGCGCGAGTTGTTCGAAAGCAGCGGGACCAAGCCGGGCAAGGTGTCGCTGATTCTCCCCGACAATCTCGCGAAGGTGTCGATCGTGACGCTCCCGGAGCGCCCGGCGACGAGGAAGCAACTGCGCGAGATGCTCCGCTTCAAGCTGCGGCGTTCGGTGCCGTTTCGTCTCGAGGAGGCGGCGATCTCGTCATGGGCGCTTCCGGGCCCCGGCCCCGAACTGAACCTGCTCGTCGCGGTCATGTTGCGGTCCGTGGTCGAACAGTACGAGGCGGCCTTCGAGGCGGCGGGGGCGCGGCCCGGTCTCGTCGATCTGTGCACGCCGAGTTTGTTCAATCTCGCGCGACCCGGCATCGCGAAGGCCGTCTCCTCGGGGGCCGATGCCGCACTGCTCAACTGTACGCGCAACTACTTCACCCTCATGATCGTGCGTGCCGATCGGGTCGTGTTCTTCCGGTGCAAGACCTACGCGGGGGGCGAGGAAGCCGATGCCTCGGGGCGGCTCGCCGTGATGGCGCGCGAGTTGACGTCGTCGTTGTCGTACTACGCCGACAAGCTCGGAGGCTCCGGCGTGGGAACGGTGTTCGTGCGCGCGGTGTCGCCGGGTCTGGACGAGGTGGTGCCCGTTCTCGAGCGCATCGGCGTCACCTCGGTGCGCGCGATCGATGCTGCGGAGGCGCTGGACCCGTTGTCGGGCCGGCGATTCGAACCGTTGGACGGCCAGCGCCTGGCCCCGGCATTGGGAGCCGCTTCGGGAAGGACGGCGGCGTGATGAAGACGCTCGAGCTGAACGTCGCGTCGCGGCCGTTTCGCAACAACACGCCGATCTGGACGGCGCACGGCCTCCTGCTCGGCGGCGTTGTCGCGTTTTCCGCCTGGAACGCGCATACCTCCATCACCGCGACGCGCAAGTTGGACGCCTTGCAGGCGGATCTCGGTTCCGTCGAACGTCAGCTCGGCGAACTCGATCGACGCGAGGACAGCGCCATCAAGGGCATTCGCGTGTTCGACCCGAAGACCCTGAAGGTCCAGGCCGACAAGGCCAACGACATCATCCTCCGCCGCGGGCTTTCGTGGACGCGGCTGTTCAACACGCTCGAGCGCGTCGTCCCCTACGAGGTGCGGATGACCGCCGTGCGCCCGATCTACGGGACGAGTCAGGCCGCCGTCGGCGGATCTCGAGGCGAAGTGTTCGAGGGGACCGTGCCGGTGGACGTCGAAGGTCGCGCTCAGAGCTTCGAGTCGTTTCTGGAGTTCGAGCGCGCGTTGATCGTCGATCCGCACTTCGCCGGCGTGGAGCCGATTCGCAGCGAGTCGTCGCTGGGTTCGTCGGAAGTCTCGTTTCAGCTTCGTTTTCTCTACGATCCGGACGGACGCCTGACCGGCGAGCATCCGACGATCCCGCACGTGCTCGACGCGGCGCGCAAAGCCGCGGAAGAGGGCGGAGAGGCTCCGCCCTCCGCGCTCGAGGGGTTGCGATGACCGCGCGGCGACCCCGCTTCGACGTCCGCGAGGCGAGCGGGATCGTCGTCTTCGTTCTCGGGGCGTTGATCCTCGCCAACGCCGTGGTCTCGGTCGTGGTCGTTCGTCCCAAGCTCGTCCGGCACAGGCAGCTGACGGACCTGTCGAGCCCACAACTCCAAGTCGTGAAGACGCGCGAGAATGAAGTCGTCCAGAGGGAAGACTACCGGAAGGCTCTGGAGAAGTCGCGGGACGACATGAAGCGCCTGGCGGGAGACGTGCTTTCGACGCGCCAGCGCCGCATGATCGGAGTCCAGCTCGAGATCGCCAAGCTGGCGCGGGAATTCGGCATCGCCCTCGATCGGGTGAGATACGAGAACGAGCCCCTGGACAACGGCGCGCTCGAGCGATTCGCGATCGTGGTGCCGCTGTCGGGTGGATACTCCAGCCTGCGGAAGTTCATTCAGTCGGTGGAGAGCTCGGACAACTTCCTGGTCATCGAGCGCGTCGCGCTCGGGAGCGGAAAGTCGACCGACGTCCTCGAGTTGAACATCACCCTGGCGACCTACTTCATCGCCCCGGATGCGAATCTCGACGAACTCGGGAAAAAACCGATCGCCCCGGTACGGAGCTCCTGATGGCACGGGGTCCGTCACGCCGCGAAGGTTTCTTGATCGCCGGTTTGAGTGTGGCTTTGGCCCTGTGGCTCTGGCGCGCCTGGGGCACCGAGGCGCCGGCTGTTGCCGCGGCGGCCGCGAAAAGAGCGGACGCCAAAAAGGAGTTCGCCCTCGGCACGGCGCCGCTCGTTCACATGGAGCTCCTCGACAGGGCGGTCGTCAAGTACGATCAGGCTGGCCGGGACCTTTTCAAGTATTCCGTGCGTCCGCCGTCGTGGGCGCAAGTGAAGCAGATGAGGGCGGCCGCAGCGGCCGCCGCGAAGGCGCAGAGGGAGGCTGATGAGCAGGCGCGCCTTGCGGCGTTGCAGAGGCAGAAGGAGGAAGCGGAGCGCCAAGTCTACTTGGCTGCGCATCCGGTGCCGCCCCCGCCTCCGCAGCCTCCGGCGATCCTGTTCAAGTTCTTGGGGTTCGTCGGGCCGCCGAACGGCCGGATCGCGGCCTTCGAAGAGAACGAGGCGACGTTCGTCGCCAAGACGGGGGAGATCGTGAAGAAAGAGTTTCGTATCGACGAGATCAAGTACGAGTCCGTGGTGATCAGCTACGTGAACCCGACGTTCAAGGGCCAGGTGCGGGAACTGCCGCTCATGCGTGGAAAGTAGCGGACGCGAGTGCAAACGAAACGGGAGACGCACGTGTCGACGATGAACCGAGTCGTGGGGGCCGCCTTGGCGGTCGGGCTGCTGATGTCCGCGGGTTGCGCCGGCCAGAAGGCCTTCCGGACGGCCGAGCAAGAGGCCCACCGCGAAAATTGGGACCAGGCCGTTCTCCAGTACAGCAAGGCGAGGGCCTTGGAACCCGGAAACGAGCGCTACGACATCGCGCTCACCCGGGCGAAGCTGAAGGCGTCGGCCCAGCACTTCGAGAAGGCGAAGCGTTACGCCAAGTCGGCGCAATGGGACCTCGCGGCGTCCGAATACCAGCAGACGTTGCTGCTGTTTCCCGGCAATCAGCACGCCGCCGACGAACTCGACAAGGCGCTGATCATGATTCGCCGGCGGGACGACCAGCCCTCCGAGATGGAGCGCTTGAAGGAGCGGGCCCAGAAGGACGCGTTGGCGCCGCCCAAGCTGTCGGCGAAGTCGAACATCCCGATCCAGGTTCAATTCCGCGACCGGCCGGTCGGCCAGATCTTCGACGTGATCGGCAAGGCCTCGCAGATCAACTTCATCTATGACGAAAAGACCGACCTCAACAAGCCGCTGACCATCGAGATCGGAAGCGTGTCGCTCGAGCGGGCGCTCGACGTGCTGATGCTCCAGACCAAGAACTTCTACAAGATCATCGACGAGCACACGCTCCTGATCGCTCCGGACAACCGCCAGAAGAGGCAGGAGCTCGAGGATCAGGTCATCCGCACGTTCTATCTGTCGAGCGCCGACACGAAGCAGGTCGTTGCGGTCATTCGCACCCTCTTGAACTCGCGGCAGGTGGCGGAAAACGACCCCTTGAACTCGATTTCCATCAAGGACACCCCCGACAAGGTCGCGATCGCGGCGAAGCTGATCGAATCCAACGACAAGTCGAAAGGGGAGGTGATCATCGACGTTCAGCTCCTGGAGATCAACCGCAAGACGCTGCAGTCTCTGGGTATCGACTTGTCGTCGCATTCGACGTCCCTCCAGTTCTTAGACGGCAAGCAGTCGTTGCCTCTCAACGCCTTGTCGGCGCTCAAGCAGAAGGGGAACTGGTTGCTCGGGCCGATCTCGAGCGTCACGCTGAACTTTCTCAAGAGCTCCTCCGACACCAAGGCGATCGCCCAGCCGCAGATTAGGGTCAGCGAAGGCGAGAAGGCCGAGATCGTCATCGCCAACCGCGTGCCGATCCCCAATACGTCCTTCAACAGCTCGCAAACGGTGGGCGGTAACATCATTCCGATCACCTCGTTTACTTATCAGAACGTCGGGATCACGCTGAAGATCGAACCGCGCGTGCACCACAACAAAGAGGTCTCGCTCAAGGTCGAGGTGGAGGTCTCGAACCTAGCCGGCGTCGTGGACCTCGGGACCGGGGTCACGCAGCCGATCATCGGTACGCGTCAGGTCCAGACCACCATTCGCCTCCGTGACGGAGAGACCAACCTGCTCGCCGGCCTGATCAAGCGCGAGGACAAGACGGCGAGATCCGGTATCGCGGGGATCACGGACATCCCCGGAATCGGCGATATCTTCGCGACGAACACCAAAGATGTCGAAGAGACGGACATCGTCCTGACCCTCACGCCCTATATCGTGCGCATTCCGGACATCAAAGAGGACGATCTCCAAACGCTCTGGGTCGGCACCGAAGACAACATGCGCCTGCGCGGTCCCGTGCGTGGCGTGATGGGGGTGTCGCCGTTCGCCGATCCCGAGGACGGCGCTGCGGCTCCGGATATCGCCCCTGATCCCGACAAGCCGTACCTCCCGCCGGTTGCGTCCCCCACGGAGACCGAAACGCCGGGCGGGGCCGTGGTCGAGCGCGGTCGTCAGGGAGCACCCGTGCCGGTGCCGGCCGGGCCGGCAGCCGCGCCCACGGTGGTGCCCCCCGCGAATCCGCCGGCCGAAGAGCAGGCACCGGAGGGGGAACCTCCCGCGGACCAGGGCAACGTCGAACCGCCTCCGGGCACCGACACCGGAACGCAAGAACCTCCCGTGAACGCGGGGCCGGCGACGGTCCGCCTGGTGCCGTCGGCGCCGTCGTTTCGCGTCGGCGACCGCTTGACCGTGGAGGTCCGGATCGAGAACGCGACCAACGTCGGTTCCGTGCCGTTCCACCTTCGCTACAACCGGCAGGTCTTGGAGTTCGTCCCGCCGGCGAACCAGGGCCCGTTTTTGAACAGCGACGGCGCGAACACCGTGTTTCTGGCGACGGACTCCTCCGGCGGCGGCGAGGTCGTCGTCGGCCTTTCGCGCCTCGGGGGAGGAGACGGCATGTCCGGGGCCGGGACCCTGGCGACGTTCCAGTTCCAGGCGATCAACCCCGGCGACTGCGGGTTCGGCTGGACGGGAGCCTCTGTGAAGGATCCGCAGGCGCGCAACGTTCCTGCGAGCTTCCTCACGGCGCCGGTCGCGGTCGAGCCCTGAGCCGATGATGCGCCAAGGACGCAGCCGCGGAAACGAGCGGGGGCTGACCCTGATCGAGCTCGTGTGCTGTTCCGCGATCATCCTCGTGCTCGCCTCCGTTGCCATCCCCGTCGCGAACACCTGGGTGAAGCGCCGCAAGGAACTCGAGCTGAGGCAAGCGCTGCGCGAAGTCCGCACGGCGATCGACCGGTTCCAATCGGACGTAGAGCGTAACCCAGGCATGGGGATGAAGATGAACGGGACGAACGAGGAGAAGTACCCGGAGAAGCTCGATTGGCTTTACCAGGGGTTTGATGTCGGAGATGCGGTGGGCACGAAGGTGAAGTACCTACGGCGCCTGCCGCTCGATCCGATCACCGGAAAGGCCGACTGGGTGACACGATCCAGCCGCGACAAGCCGGGTTCGTTCGGGACCGACGGGATGAACATCTTCGACGTACATTCCAAGAGCAAGGCGGTCGCTCTGGACGGGACACCGTATGCCCAGTGGTGAGCTTGCAAGAAGGCGGCGCCAGAGAGGCTTCACGCTGATCGAGCTCCTGGTCGTCTGCGCCATCATCGGCATCCTCTCGGCCGTCGCGGTCGCGAACTACCGGCGCAGCATTGTCAAGGCGAAAGAGGCGGTGTTGCAGCAAGACCTCTACACGATGCGCACGCTGATCAACCAGTACTTTGCCGACAAGGGAAAGTACCCGGCCGACATCTCGTCGCTCGTCGACGATCACTACCTTCAGGCGATCCCGAAGGACCCGTTTACCGACAGCCCGGACTCTTGGGTTACCGAGCAGGCAGAGCAAGACGAGTCCGACATCACGACCGAGCCGGGGATCGCCAATGTGAAAAGCGGCGCCGAGGGGACTTCCCTGGACGGCCGGAGTTATTCCGAGTTCTGACGATCGCCCACGGGGCGGTTTCGAGGAGATTGGCGATGCGAACCCTGATGAGAGCCTGGATGATCGCGGTGTTCCTCGCCGCGTTGGCGATCGCTTCGGGCTGCGAGGATTCGCCGCTCACGGCCGGGAAGGACTTCAAGATGTTCCTCTTGGCCAACCCTTCGAGCGTTCAGGTCGATCCGGACCACCCGAGCGTCCCACTGACAAGTACGATCGTTGCCACGATCGTCAACGCCACAGGCGTCCCTCAGAAGGGGATTGTCGTGTTCTTCGGCAGCACTCCCGGCGGCGAGCTCGCCTCCAACACCCAGCCGGTCCCGACGGACTCCAACGGGAACGCCTACGATACCCTGACGGTCGACCCCAATGGTCCGGTGGAAGTCTCCGTCACCGCGACGTCGACCGCGTTGACGCAATCCGCGAAGGTCACAAGGACCGGCGGAGTCTGCAGCACCAACACCGCGCCAACTGCGCGGATCGTGCCTTCGGCGACGCAGACGTTTCCCGCTGGACCCGTGGGTTCAACCCACGACACGGGCATGCTGAGCGGCCTGACTTCGTCCGACACCCAGAACGGGATCCAGAGCTACACCTGGACCTGCTTCGACGGAGACGTTCCGGTCCTCGGGCCCGCGGTGACCTGCACGTACAGCTACGAGAGTTCAGCGAAGACCTACACGATCAAACTCGTTGTCACGGATCAGGGACTAACCGGCCATCCCGAGTGCGCACTATCTTCCGCTCCCGCAACGGTCACGGTCAACGTCCCGGTGGGCACGGTGGCCTTGCCGTGACCGTCGCGACTTACGCCGCCGCGTCGAAGCAGCGCGGGGCCCTGATCGTGGCTCTGATGGCGGGGATCGCCATCATGTTGATCCTCTCGACCGTCGCCGTACAGGCCTGGGCGGACATCTCCAGGCGCGACAACGAGGCCGAGATGATGTTTCGGGCCCAGGACATCGTGCGGGCGCTGAAGCGTTTCCAGGCCGACAAGGGCAAACTGCCGACCGAGCTCAAGGAACTGATGGAGCCCGGGCAGAAGGGACAGTACTTCTTGCGCCAACTCTGGAAGGACCCCCTCGTCAAGGGCGGCAATTGGCAGTTCGTCTATGCGAGTCCTGCGGGGGGGCTCTTCGATCCGAGCGTGCCGGTCGTACCGCAAACCGGCGATGCCGCTCAGCCGGGGCTGACGCAATCCCTCCTCAACCCGACCGAACCCGGGGCGTTGCCCGGCACCGGCAAGCCGGGCGACGGCTCGGCCGATCCCACGGGCCTGCCGATCGCAGGCGTGAAGACACGCTGCAAGGACCGGCCGTTTAGACGTTACAAAGACAAGTCCGAATACAGCGAGTGGGTCTTTTCGATCTTCGACCTGGATCCCCGAGGGCCAGCGCAGAACCAACCGAATCAGCAGAACCCGCAGAACCCGACGGGGACACCGGGAGTTTCGGCGCCGAGCTTCCCTCCGAAGCTCAATAAGTAGGCAAAGCCCGTTCGTCCGACCGCCTGATATACTCCCCGCTCTTGAGCCACAAAAACCCGCGCGGCGCGCGCCCCGAGGCCTCCCCGATGACCCGTGGGACGATCCGCAAGGAAACCCTCCCGAACGGAATCACGCTGCTGACCGAGCGCATGCCGCACGTTCGCTCGGTGACCTTGGGGATCTGGCTGCGCCGCGGCAGCCGTCACGAGCCGCCGTCGTTGAACGGGGCATCTCATTTCATCGAGCACCTGGTCTTCAAGGGAACCGAAAGCCGCTCGGCGCGGGAGATCGCCTTGGCCGTCGATTCGATCGGCGGACAGATGGACGCGTTCACCTCGAAGGAATACACGTGCTTCTACGCCAAGGTCCTCGACGATCACGTCACGGATGCGGTCGACCTGCTGTCGGACATCGTGCTTCGGCCTCTCTTCGACGCGACCGAGCTCGAGCGCGAGCGGAAGGTCATCGTCGAAGAGATCCGCATGGTCGAAGACGCGCCGGAAGAACTGGTCTACGACATGTTCTCGACCCACTTCTATCCGGGGCATGCGTTGGGACGGCCGATCCAGGGGACCGAAGGAACCGTGGGCGGACTGAGCCGTAAGCGTCTGCTGAGATATTTTCGCGACAACTACGTCCCGGCCAACATCCTGATCGTCGCCACGGGAAACGTCAGCCACACGGCGCTCGCGCGTTTGCTCGCCAAGACGTTCGGCCGGATGCCGCGAGGCGGCCGGCGGGAGCCTGGCGGCCGGCCACCGCGGACGCGCGGCGGGATCGTCACGTGTCCCAAGAAAGAGCTGGAGCAGCTCCACCTCTTGATGGGTGTGCCCGCGTTCCCGGAACGGCACGCGCAACGGTACCCGCTGTTCGTCCTGAACGCGCTTTTAGGCGGCACGATGTCGTCGCGGTTGTTCCAAAAAGTCAGGGAAGAGCGCGGTCTCGCCTACAGCGTCTACTCCGCGGTGAACGCTTTCAGGGACGCCGGCGTGTTGATGGTCTACGCCGGTACGAGCCCCGACAAGGGCGACGAACTTCTTTCGGTCGTAAGGGACGAGCTGCGCGACCTGCACGACAAGGGGCCGAGCGCGCGCGAGGTCGAGGTCGCCAAGGAACACCTCAAGGGGAGCCTCATGCTCTCCCTCGAATCGACGTCGAGCCGCATGTCGAACCTCGCGCGGCAAGAGATGTACCACGGTCGCACGTTCTCGATGGAAGAGATCCTGCTCCGGTTGGACCGGGTGACGCGCGCCGAAGTGCATGGCATGGCGCGACGGGTCTTCCGCCCCGGGACACCGGCTCTGGCCGTCGTCGGACGCACGCGAACGCTGAAGGCGATCCGCTCGGGGTTTTCGCTGTGAGCGAGGCACCGCGGCTCAAGGTCAGCATCCGCCGCCTTCCCGAAGCCTTCGATCTCCCGCTCCCCGAGCGTGCATCAGCCCACGCTTCCGGCTTCGATCTGCGCGCCTGCGTTTCCGATTCTCTCGTCGTTCCCGTGGGGGCGAGGGCGTTGATTCCGACCGGTGTCGCGATCGCGGTGCCCCGCGGCTACGAGGCGCAGATCCGGCCTCGCAGCGGTCTCGCCCTGAAGTCGGGGGTGACCCTTTTGAACAGTCCGGGGACAATTGACGCCGACTACCGCGGCGAGGTGGGCGTGATCGTCGTGAACCACGGCACGGTCCCGGTGACGATCGCGCGCGGCGACCGTATCGCCCAGATGGTGATCCAGACCGTTCCCGATGTCGACCTCGAATCGGTCGACGAGCTCCCCGAAACCGAGCGCGGCGCCGGAGGTTTCGGGCACACCGGGATCCTCTGATGGTGCGCGTCGTCCCCCTGGGAAGCGGCTCGTCCGGAAACGCAACCGTCGTGTCGTTCGGCGCGCGAACGATCCTCGTCGACGCGGGCCTCTCGGCGCGCGAGCTCGCGGCGCGTCTCACCGCTGTGGGTGTAGAGCCGAGCACGTTGACCGCGATTCTCCTTTCTCACGAACACCACGACCACGCGCGCGGGCTCGAGCGCTTTGCGGTGAAGCACCGCGTTCCCGTCTTTACCGCCCCCGAGACCTTGGCCGCTCTGAATCTCGCGCCGCGGCACTTGGGCGCGTGGCATCCCTTCGAGCCGGGCGTCCCGTTCGAGGCCTTCGGCGTGAAGGTCGATCCGTTCACGATCCCCCACGACGCCGTCAACCCGGTCGGCTTCGTGCTCGAGGCGGAGGGCGTGCGCGTCGGCATCGCAACCGACCTCGGCCACGCCACGACCCTCGTCCTTGCGCGCCTTCGCGGCTGCCACGTGCTGGTCGTCGAGGCGAACCACGACGACGGGATGTTGGTGCGCGGGCCCTACCCGTGGGCGCTCAAGCAGAGGATCGGGGGGCGCCTCGGGCATCTCTCGAACGAGGAGGCGGCCACCCTGCTCGCGGCGACGGCCGACGACGACTGCCAGGCCGTGATCTTGGCGCACCTTTCGGAGAGCAACAACACGGCCGCCTTGGCTCGGCAGGCGGTCGCTTCCGCCTTGGCGGCCGCCGGCCGAACCCGCTACGCGATGCGCGTAGCGGAGCGCAGGGCGCCGACGCCCGCGGTGGAGATTTGAGCCAATGATCCCCCGGTACACCCGGCCCGAGATGGCCGCCCTGTGGAGCGACGAAGAAAAATACCGCGCCTGGCTCCGGGTCGAGCTGGCGGCGACCGAGACCTTGGCCGCGCGGGGGCTCGTCCCTCCGGACGATCTCGCGACGATTCGCGAGAAGGCATCCTTCGACGTCTCCCGGATCGCCGGGATTGAGGCGGAGGTCAAGCACGACGTCATCGCATTCCTGACGAGCATCGCCGAGAAGGTCGGCCCCGCGTCGCGGCACATCCACTACGGCCTCACGTCGGCAGACGTGGTCGATACCGCGTTGGCGCTTCTTCTGGTTCAGGCCGTAGACCTCCTGCTCGCCGGCCTCGACCGGATGCTGGGCGTCTTGAAGCGGCGGGCGATCGAGCACAAGGGGACGGTGATGGTGGGGCGCACGCACGGGATTCACGCCGAGCCTTACACCTTGGGGCTGAAGTTCGTCGGGTGGTACCTCGAGATGAAGCGCAACCGCGAGCGGCTCGTGGTCGCGCGCGAGGAGATCCGGTTCGGCAAGGTCTCCGGCGCAGTCGGAACCTACGCCCACCTCGATCCCACGGTCGAAGCGGAGGTCTTAGGCAAGCTGGGCCTGAAGTGCGAGCCCTTGGCCACGCAGGTGATCCCGCGCGATCGGCATGCGGCTCTCATGGCGGCGTTGGGGATTCTGGCCTCCTCTCTCGATCGCATCGCGACCGAGATCCGCCACCTCCAGCGCACCGACGTCCGTGAGGTGGAAGAGCCCTTTGCCGTGGGCCAGAAGGGCTCTTCCGCGATGCCGCACAAGCGGAACCCGATCGGCTGCGAAAACGTCTCGGGGCTCGCGCGCCTCGTGCGCGCCTACGTGCAGGCGGCGCTCGAGGACATCCCGCTCTGGCACGAGCGGGACATCTCGCATTCTTCCGTCGAGCGCGTGATGTTCCCCGACGCGACGACGTTGTGCGACAACATGCTGCACCGTATGACCGGGATTCTCGACGGCCTCATCGTCTATCCGGAGCGGATGGCCGAGAACATGGAGCGCATGAAGGGTCTGGTCTTTTCCCAGGCCGTCCTTCTGGCGCTCGCGTCCGCGGGGCTCTCGCGCGAAGCGGCCTACAACGTCGTCCAGCGCAACGCGATGAAGGTCTGGGACGGGGAGGGTTCGTTCCAGGAGTTGCTGGCAGGGGACCCGGTGCTCGCCGCGGCGCTTCGGCCCGCCGAGCTTGCGGCGTGCTTCGATGCGGCGCGGACGCTGAGACATGTGGACGCGATCTACGCGAGGGCTTTTCCGGCGGATTGACGCTGTTGCTACAATCGGCGGGTAGCGGCAACCGCCTATGACCGAGGGGTGAAATCGTGTGCGGCATCGTCGGCATCTTCGGTCACCCCGAAGCCGCCAAGCTGTCTTATCTCGGGCTCTACGCGCTCCAGCATCGTGGGCAAGAATCCGCCGGTATCGTCTCGGCGGAAGGCCCCGCGCTGACGCGCCGCGGGGGCATGGGGCACGTCGCCGACGTGTTCTCTCGCGACGTGATCGAGGACCTGAAAGGCGCGATCGCGATCGGCCACGTGCGCTACTCGACGGCCGGAGACTCGAACCCCGCGAATGCCCAGCCCTTCCTGTTGCGCCACCATCGCGGACCGATCGCGGTCGCCCACAACGGGAACCTCGTCGACGCCGCCATGATCCGGTCCGACCTCGAAACCGACGGCGCGATCTTCCAGACGACGACCGATACCGAGGTTCTCCTCCACCTGGTCGCCCGCTCACGCGTCCCCGACGTCGTCGATGCTATCGTCGAGGCGGTGCGCCACGTGCGCGGCGCGTTCTCCCTACTGTTTCTGGTTCCCGGGCGTCTCGTCGCGGTGAGAGACCCGATGGGGTTTCGCCCCCTCTCGCTCGGGAAGGTCGACGGCGCCTGGGTCGTCGCGAGCGAGTCGTGCGCCTTCGATCTCCTGGGGGCCGAAAAGATCCGCGATCTCGAACGGGGCGAAGTCGTCGTCATCGACGTCGGCGGCGTGCACTCGTTCAAGCCGTTCGCCCCGACACGCCCCGCGCCGTGCGCTTTCGAGCACGTCTACTTCGCGCGTCCCGACAGCACGATCTTCGGCCAGTCGGTCCAGGCCGTGCGCAAGCGCCTGGGGGCTGCGCTGTGGAAGGAGCAGCCCGCAGCCGTCGATCTCATCGTCCCCGTGCCGGATTCGGGGACCTTCGCCGGGCTGGGTTACGCGGCGGTTTCCAAGATCCCGTTCGAGCTGGGGTTGGTGCGCAACCACTACGTCGGGCGCACCTTCATCGAGCCCAGCCAACAGATTCGGAACTTCGGCGTGCGTGTCAAGTTGAACCCGGTCCGGGAGACGCTCACGGGACGGAGGATCGCTTTGATCGACGACAGCCTGGTGCGGGGGACGACGAGCCAGAAGATCGTCCAGATGTGCCGGGACGCCGGGGCGAAGGAAGTTCACTTACGCATCTCGTGCCCGCCGACGATCGGTCCCTGCTACTACGGCA
>Ga0315273_10001235_pt1 | contig 28796 bp, 24 predicted proteins | sample YL17G02_0_MG_FD_205753 | JGI IMG/M metagenome (GOLD analysis project Ga0315273, IMG submission 205753) | Sediment microbial communities from Yellowstone Lake, YNP, Wyoming, USA - YL17G02_0 | ecosystem: Environmental > Aquatic > Freshwater > Lake > Sediment | place: USA: Wyoming | collected... | reverse complement strand
GAATGGCGGACGACGAACATGTCGGCGTTCATCGCGACGAGGTTGTCCACCGTGTCGAGCAGCGTCTCGCCCTTGCTCGTCGACGAGACGCCGATGTTGAGGTTGATCACGTCGGCGGAAAGGCGCTTGGCGGCGATTTCGAATGTCGTGCGCGTGCGGGTCGAATTCTCGAAGAACAGGTTGAACACCGACCGGCCGCGCAGGAGCGGCACTTTCTTGACATCGCGCTCGGCGATCGAGGCGAACGGGACCGCGGTGTCGAGAATGCGCACGATGAATTCGGCCGGCAGGCCCTCGAGCGTCAGCAGGTGCGTAAGCTCGCCAGCGGCGTTGAGCTGGGGGTTACGCACCGCCGGCCTCGGTGGTGAGCGCGAGCCTGCCATCGGGCGCGCGGGAAAGCACGATGGAGAGGTCGCGCGCAACCGCGAGCCTGGCACCCGCGTAGGTCGGCTCGATCGGCAACTCGCGGCCGCCACGGTCGACGAGCACTGCGAGCTCGATGCACGCCGGCCGCCCGTAGTCGAACAGCTCGTTGATCGCCGCGCGAACGCTGCGGCCCGTATAGAGAACGTCGTCGACGAGCACGATGGTTGCGCCCTCGACTTCGAACGGAAGCTCCGTGCGCTTGACCTCGGGCTTCAATCCCGTGCGGCTGAAATCGTCGCGATAGAACGAGACATCGATGAAACCGACGGGATGGTCGCCGTCGATTGCCCGGGCAAGCCGCTCGGCGATCCAGGCCCCCCCCGAATAGATGCCGACGAACCTGGCGTCGAATGCCACGGCGCCGCGCATGCGATCGGCGAGCGCCACGAGCGTCTGTTCGGCGTCAGGCAGGGCCACGAATGTCGTTCCGCTTCGTTTCGTCGAACCAGGACTGCAGTATCAGCTGCGCGGCCACCTGGTCGCGCGCCGCCTTGCGGCTGCTCCCGCGGACTCCCGCTGCCAGGAGTTCGGCATCGGCGCCGACGGTGGTGAAGCGTTCATCCACGCGCGCAACGCCCAGCCCGAACCGACCTTCCAGCTGGCGGGCAAACCGTTCGGCGCGGGCCGTCATCTCATGCTCGCCGCCGTCGGCGTGCACCGGGCGCCCGACGACCAGCACGCCCGGCTGCCACTCGTCGACCAGCGCCGCGATCGCCCTGAGGCGCGCGGCGGTCGCCTCGCCGGCAATCGTCGTCAGCGGGTGCGCGACGCGGACCAGCGCATTGCCCACCGCCACACCGATCCTCCGCGTCCCGAAATCGAACGCGAGCACCGTCTCTTCGCCCGTTCGCGGTGTCGGCACCACGCGTCATGCGTGCCCGACGTCGCCGGACAAGCGCGAGAAATCGATGCCGAGGAGCCGCATCGCCGCCGGGAGGCGCGCCGCGGCCGGCGTTTCGAACAGCACGTCCGGATCCGCCGCCACGGTCAGCCAGGCGTTCTGCGCGATCTCCTCCTCGAGCTGTCCCGCCGACCACCCGGCGTAGCCCAGCGAGATGATCACGTCCTTCGGGCCCTCTCCGCGCGCAACGGCTTCGAGCACATCCTTCGACGTGGTAAGGCCGACGCCATCGTCGACCGCGAGCGTCGATTGCCAATTGCCGAGCGGCCGGTGAAGCACGAAACCGCGATCGACCTGGACGGGGCCGCCGAAATGGACAGGCGTGCGCCGAAGCTCCTCGTCGGCAAGCGGGACGTCGATCTGCTCGAACAGCGACGACAGCGTCATGTCGGTCGGCTTGTTGACGACGATGCCAAGCGCCCCGTCCTCGTTGTGTTCGCACACGTACGTCAGGGTTTGCGAAAAACGCGGATCCGCCATGGCCGGCATGGCGATCAGGAAGTGGTGCGTGAAATTGGCGGTCGGGCCACCCGGTGAGTCACCCATGGGAGCGATTGTAAACGCCGGCCACCGCCCGCACAATTGGCGACGGCTCCTTTTCATCCAACATATCGCTCCATCATGCGCGTTTGCGCCCTCCCTCGGGCGATACCTGCCGCCGGTCGCACGCTGGCGTGCGCCTGTCTCGCGCTCGCCGGCTGGATGGCGCCGTTGCCGGCCGCCGCAAAGCTCGTCGTCATGCATGGCTACGCAGACGTCACGAGCGCGACGCTGTGGATCCAGACCGACACCACGACAGTCGTCACCGTGAGCTGGCGCGTCGACGGCGAATCCCGCGAGCAAACGATGGAACTCGCGGCGACGGACGCGAACGACCGAGTGGTTGTCGCGCGGATCACGGGCCTCAAACCTGCCGGCGCCGCCCTCTATCGCGTAGAGGCCGGGGCCGAGCGCCGCGAAGGAATGCTGCGTGCACAGCCGGTTTGGGCGAAGCCCGTCGACGCCCCGGAACTGACGATCGCGGTCGGTTCCTGTTTCTTCCTCGCCGACCCGAATCCGCTCCTTTCCCGGGAGGGTTACGGCGGGGGTTACGAGATCTTCGATGCGATCGCCGCAAAAAAGCCCGGCATGATGCTCTGGCTGGGCGACAACCTGTACCTGCAGCAGCCTGATTTCGGCGACCCCTCTTCGATGGCGGCACGCTACCGTCGCCAGCGCGGATTCGAACCGTTGCAGGCGCTGCTCACCGCGACGATGCACCTCGCCATCTGGGACGATCACGACTATGGACCGAACGACAGCGACGCGTCGTATGTGCTGAAAGGCGAAACGCTGAAGCTGTTTCAGCGTTACTGGCCCAACCCGAGCTTCGGGTTGCCCGACGTCGCCGGCACGTTCGGCGCCGCGCACTACGGGGATGTGCTGCTCTTCCTGCTCGACGACCGCTACTACCGCTTTCCCAACCGCTGGCCGGATGGCTCCGACAAGACGATGTTCGGCGCGCGCCAGCTCGAATGGTTGAAGCAGGCGCTGGTTTCAGCGCCACGCGATGCGATCAAGATCATCGCCGGCGGGAGCCAGTTCTGGAGCCGCGGGAACCGCTTCGAGGGCTGGCACCGTTACGCCGCCGAGCGCCGAGCATTCGCCGACTGGCTCGTCCTCCAGAAGATCGAGGGCGCGATCTTCGTTTCCGGCGACCGCCACTTCTCGGAGCTCCTGAAGATCGAGCGGCCCGGCGCGTATCCACTGTACGAATTCACATCGAGCCCGCTGACCTCGCGACCGCCGGCGCGGCTCGATGCCGCGGATCGCGACAACCCGGACATCGTCCCCGGGACCCTCATCGTCAAGAGGCAGTTCGGACTGATCCGCGTCTCCGGTCCGGGCAACAACCGCGTACTGGCGTTCGAGAGCTACGACGGCGCCGGCGCGCTCTCATGGCGGCACGAGGTGCGCGCGCGCGACCTGCGTTTTGCGGGCGACCGGCGCCCGCGCGAATGATCGACCGCGCGCTCGCCTGGTTCCGCCGCGACCTGCGCGACTTCGATCATGCGGCGTTGAGCCACGCGCTCGTCGACGCGCGTGAACGTCGGGGTCGCGCCCGCCGCCGAGCCTATCGCAATGCGCCGCGGTGGTGAATCGAGAGCCCGAGGACCGCGAACGCCGCGGCGATCATGACGCCCGGAAAGCTCGAGCCGAAGGCCTGCCTCCCGACGAACAGCGCGCCGACGACCGCGACCGCCAAGGCCGCGAACACGCGGCGATTTGTCCGCCCCCAGGCCGACACCGCGCCTACCATCGCGTAGATCAGCGCGTTCGACAGCACGGCCGCCAGCGGCAGGTAGAGCCAGTGCTTGCTCGACGGATCGGCGAGAATCAGCTTCGACATCGGCCACAGCGGCAGCTGGATGTCGCGCAGCAACGCCAGCGCGCCCGGGTCGCCCGGAGCGAACCTGCGGAGCATCCATCCGGCCAGCGTGAAGGCGGCCGGCACGCCCAGCCCGCCGACGGTGCCAAACAGCAGCAGTGACGTCTTCACCGTCCGACCGCGGGGCCTGTCCTCACTTCCAAGCTATTCCTCTTCGTGCTTGCGTGATTTCTTGTATTCGGCGACCAGTTGCTGCTGCAGTTGTGGCGGCGCCTGCTCGTAGTGCGAAAGCTGCATCGACCACGAGCCGTGCCCGCCGGTCACCGATTTCAATCGCGCCGAATAGCCCTCGAGCTCCGCGAGCGGCGCGAGCCCGCTGATCGCCAGAATGCCCGGCTGCAGGCCGCGTGTGCCGGTGACCTGCCCGCGCCGCGACGACAGATCGCCGGCGATGTCGCCGGTGTTCGTCTCGGGACAGATGATCTCGACGTTGACGATCGGCTCCAGCACGATCGGGCGCGCCTTCTCGACCGCATCCAGGAACGCCTTGCGGCCCGCGGAGACAAACGCTATTTCCTTCGAGTCCACCGCGTGGTGCTTGCCGTCGTGCACGATCACGCGCACGTCCTGCATCGGGAAACCGGCGATGGCGCCGGTGACGAGCACCTGCTCGACACCCTTCTGCACCGCCGGCATGAACTGGTGCGGAATCACGCCGCCTCGGGTCTGGTCAAGGAACTCGAAGCCCGCGCCGCGCTCTCGCGGCTCGACGCGCAATGACACCTCCCCGAACTGACCGGCGCCGCCGGTTTGCTTCTTGTGCCGGTGAAAGCCCTCGGCCAGCCCCGTGATCGTCTCGCGATAGGGAATCCGCGGCGGCCGCGTGTCGATCTCGAGCTTGAACTGGCTCGCCATTCGCTCGAGCACCGAGCGAAGGTGCAGGTCACCCAACGCGCGGAGCACCGTCTCGTTGGTGTTGGGTTCGTGCTCGACGACGAGCGTGGGGTCCTCGGCGATCATCCGGTGCAGCACATCGGAAATCCGCTGCTCGTCACCGCGCTTTTTCGGTGTTATCGCCACGCCCTGCATCGGGGTCGGGAACTCGAGGGGCCGCATGTGGATGTGGTCTTCGTCGTGCGAGTCGTGCAGGACACAGTCGAACTCGATCTCGTCGACCTTGGCGACCGCCGCGATATCGCCCGGCACCGCCCGTTCGACCTCCACGTTCTTGCCGCCCTGCAGCATGAACAGGTGTCCGACCTTGAACGCCTTGCGGTTGTCGCCGACGAAAAGCTGCGTATCCTTGGTCACGGTGCCCTGGTGGACGCGGAAGATGCCGAGCTTGCCGACAAACGGATCCATCACGACCTTGAACACGTGGGCGAGAACGTGTTTCTTCGGATCGGGTTCCGACCGAAACTCCTCGATGGCATCCCCTTCGCCTTTGTAGAACAACGGAGGATTGCCCTCGGCGGGATTCGGCGCGAGCTTGACGAGAATGTCTAGCAACTCGGCGACGCCGGCGCCGGTCTTCGCCGACACGAAGCACACCGGCACCAGGTGGCCTTCGCGCAGCGCCTTTTCGAAGGGCGCGTGCAACTCTTCCGGCGAGATCTCGCCCTGCTCCAGGTAGAGCGACATCAATTCCTCGTCAACTTCGACGACTTGATCGACGAGCGCGCGGTGCGCCTGCCCGACCGACGAAAAATCGGACTCGCCCTCCGGGTTGAAGAAGCAATCGACGACGCGCTTGCCGCCGCCCGCGGGCAGGTTGATCGGCAGGCACTCCTTGCCGAAAGTCGCCTGGATCAACGCGAGGAGATTGGGCAAGTCGACGTTTTCCGCATCGATCTTGTTGATGATGACGAGGCGGCAGAGCCGGCGGTTCGCCGCCCAGTCCATCATGCGCGACGCGATCATCTCGATGCCCGACTGCGCGCTCACCACCACCGCCGCCGTCTCGACGGCATCGAGCGCACCGATGGCCTGTCCGATGAAATCGGGGAAGCCGGGTGTGTCGATCAGATGGACCCGCGTGTCCTTGGTGTCGAGGTGCAGGATCGACGCGCGCAGCGAGTGTTGCCACGTTTTTTCCAGCGGGTCGAAATCGCTGGCTGTGGTGCCGCGCTCGACCGTGCCGGCTTCCTTGAGCGCGCCGGAAGCGAGCAGCAGCGCCTCCGCCAGTGTGGTCTTGCCCGACCCCCCCTGACCAACAAGCGCGACCGTACGGATGTTGCTGGTGGCGTAGTTCGCCATGCGTCTGACCTCCCCCGATGGTTGTTCCGGCAAATTATACCGGCGGCGCCCGGTCTGCCGGTGCGTCCGGTCAACATTGGGGTTGGCCAGGAGCCTGTTTCGCCATCGCACCACACGACGCCGGTCGCAGAAAAGGGACCGGCGCCGGGAATCGCGATAGTTTCGACGACGCCCGCCGGTTTCCGTCAGCGTCCGATTCGGGTGCCCGAACCGGCCGCCCCGTCCTGCCGTTCCCTATCGACGAACGCCCTGAAGATGTCGGTCTCGGTAATCACGCCGATCACGCGCCCGCTCTCGTCGACGACCGGCAGGCCGCCGATTCTGTTGTCCGCCATCAGGGCCGCGGCCTCCCCAATCGGCATGTCGAGCGTGGCCGTGGTCACGTCGCCATGCATCACCTCGCCGACCTCGATCGCCGATTGCAGATGTCGCGTCGCAGCGAGCAGCAGGTCGCGCTCGGCGACGATGCCGACAAGCTCCCCGCGGGCATCCACGACCGGCACATGGTGCAGCGCGTGCTCTTCCATCATTTTCATTGCCACCTTGTAATCGGCGTCGCTCTTGATCGTTAGGGGATTGATGCTCATGCGGTCGCGAACTAGCATGGTAAAAAGTCCTCGTACGTGATTGCGGATGCGGACGGAACCCCGCCGGCGAAAAGGGACGCCGCAGGCCGCGCGCCCTGCCGCCGCCTCCTTTCCCGCCAAGCGTATTCTGGGCGTGCCATACCCGGCGCGACTTTGACGTGGGACAACAAAGCGGCGCGGCGGCGGGAACCCGCTCGCAACGAGGGGGCCGAAGGCGTGGTCGGTCGACCCGGCCGACGGCAGGCGAACGGCGCCGAGGGCCGCGCCGTTCGTGATCCCGAGCTGCCGCCGCTGCGCGCCGGGCTACGGCGTCAGCGCCAGCATCTCGCGCAGGTGCATCAGCAGTTCGTCTTCCTGGAAGGGCTTGCCGAGATAGAGTTCCACGCCAAGTTCCTTCGCCCGGTTGCGGTGCTTCTCCGCCGTGCGCGAGGTGATCATCACGATCGGGATTCCCGCGTTCTTCGCATCGCCCTTGATCTTCTTCGTGAACTCGAAGCCGTCCATCCGCGGCATCTCGATGTCGAGCAGGATCACATCGGGCGTCTCGGTCTGGAGCAGCTCGAGTGCGTCGACGCCATCCTTGGCAGCGAGGATGTCGAAGCCTTCGCGCGTCAGCAGCCGGCTCGTGATCCGGCGCACCGTGAGCGAATCGTCGACGATCATCACCAGCGGCCGCCCGGCCTGCACGACGGCCATCTTCGGCACCTCGGGCGCGATTCGCTCGGCGTCGGGTTCGAACGCCGGCAGGTCGGCGCGCTGCGCGAGTTGCACCGGATTGATGATAAGCACGATTTCGCCGTTGCCCAGGACCGTGGCGCCGGCGATGCCGGAAACGCGGGCGAGCTGCGGCCCGATGTTCTTCACCACGACTTCCTGATTGCCCAGCATTTCGTCCACGTGGACGGCCGCAAGGTTCTGGCCGCTGCGCAAGAGCAGCACGGCATTGTTGCGCGTCGACTCCGGAACGTGGTCTGGATCACCGAGAAGCCGGGGCAGATAGTGGAACGGGTAGCTCGTCCCCTGCCATTCGAAGCGACGCTGGACGTAGAGTTCGACCAGCGCTTCGGCCTTCATCTGCTGGACCTTCTCCACCATCGGCGCCGGCAGCGCCCACAGCCTGCCGCCCGCGCGCACCAGGACGGCCTGCGCAACCGCAAGCGTCAACGGCAGGTAAAGCATGAACTTCGTGCCTTCGCCGGACAGCGTCGACACTTCGACGTGTCCGCCCAATTCGGCGATCTCAGAGCGTACGACATCCATGCCGATGCCGCGGCCGGAAACCTGCGTGACCCTCGTGGCGGTCGAGAAGCCGGGCTCGAGGATGCAGGCGATCAGCTGCTCGTCGGTCGGTTGCGCGTCCGCGGCGAACCGGCCCTGGGCGACGGCCTTGGCACGAATCCGGTCGAGGTTCAGGCCCGCGCCATCGTCGACGAGCTCGATCGCGATTTCGTTGCCGACCTGGCGCACCGTCAGCGCAATTTCTCCGGTCTCCGACTTGCCTGCCTTCGCGCGCACGGCAGGGGATTCGATCCCGTGATCGAGAGCGTTGCGCAACAGGTGTTCGAGCGGACCGGCCAGCTTTTCCAGCACCGAGCGGTCGAGTTCGGTCTCCGCGCCGCCGATCTCGAGGTTCGCGCGCTTGTCGAGTTCCTTCGCGGTCCCGCGCAGGATCCGGTAGAGCCGCTCCGACAGGCTCCCGAAGGGCACCGTGCGAATCGAGAAGAGTTGCTGCTGCACATCGCGCGAGAGGCGCGCCTGCGACAGGAGCGCGGCATCCGCCACGTCGAGGTTCCTGAGCAGCGACTGCTGAACGGTCGATACGTCGTTCACACCTTCGGCGAGCGAGCGCGTGAGTTCCTGAAAACGCGTGTAACGGTCGAATTCGAGCGGATCGAAGCCTTCTTCCCCTTCGCCCACCTGCATCAGCCGCGACTGGATCTGCGATTCGGCATGAATCTCGATCTCGCGTACCTGCGTCCGTAACCGGACGACGCTGCCGGTAAGCTCGAGCAGGTTCGCTTTCAATGCACGCAGCTCGCTTTCGATGCGCGCGCGCGTTATCGCAACTTCGCCGGCCTCGTTGACGAGGCGGTCGATGATGTCGGCGCGCACGCGCAGCATCGCGCGGGCGCCGGTCTCGACATCCGCGGCCTCGGCAACGGCACGCAGCGGAGCGACAACGGAAGACGCGAGCGGGGCGACACCCGGCTTTCCGCCCGCTCGTTCGGCCGCCACCGATCCCGCGGGTTGCGTTGCGCCCGGCAGCGCCGCGTCCGCGGCAACCCGGGTTTCCTGCGCATCGGCGGTGCCGGGAAGCGCGACGTTCGTCTTTCCCGCGCCCAGGGCGTCGAGCACGTAGGCGATTCGATCGAGGTCCGTGTCGAGCGCCTCGAACAATTCCGGCGTCCCGGGCTCGAGTTCGTCGCCGGTGGACAGCCGCGATTCCATCAGATGGGCGAGCTCGCCCAGGCGCATCGCGCCGGCCATGCGCGCGCTGCCTTTGAACGTGTGCAACGTCCGCCGCAGCTGCCGCGCGCCACTCGCGTCGCCCGGGGCGCGGCGCCACGCGCGGACCTGTTCGCCGGCCTGCGGATAGAGCTCCGCCGCTTCCTCGAGAAAGATCGGCAGCACCTGCTCGTCCACGTCGTCGCGAATGTCGGCCAGGGGATCTTCCGGAACCTCGGGTGGAGCGGGCTCGAACACCGGGACGTTGACAGGCGAAATCGCCTGCGGTACCGGCGCGCTCGACGCATCGCTTTCTTCGCCGGCAAACTCGCGCGCCGCCTGTGTTTCGGCGTCGAGGGCATCGGGCTCGATGATCACAGCCTGCCGCAGCGCTTCCAGCTCCTGCTGAATCTCGTCCGCACCCACCGAATCGACGGCGTCGAACGCGGTGCGTGCCCTGACATGCGCGACGAGCTCCCCAAGACCCCGCACGGCATTGGCGAGCGTCGGCAGCGCCGCATAGGGAAGCGGGCCGGTCGCCTGTTGCAGCGCGAGCAGACATTGCTCGAGCGCCCGCGCGGTCAACGCTATGAGTGGCAGGCCGCTCGTCCGATGGATGCCGCACAGCGTGTGACTCGCGCGGACCATCGCCGTCGACGGCCTCTGCGTCGGATCGAACTGCAGCAGCGAGAGTTCGTGCGCGAGCGTCGCGAGGTGCGCTTCCGCCTCCTCGACCAGCACGGCGTGGAGATCCGCCGACAGCGTGACGTCGCCGATCGTGATTTCGTGTGACGGTTGCGGAACGCCGTCGTCCTCTTCCGCCGCGGCGGGCGCCCTGCCCAGAGGAACGAACTCGATGATCTCCGCACTCTTCTCGCCGTCACCTTCCGCGTCGTCGACCCAATGCGCGCCCGGCGCCAACGATCCGGCTTGCGCCCCACCGAGCTCGGGCAGTTCGACCATGTCCGGCCCACCGGCCGCCAGCGCAACCGGTGCCTCGGCTTCAACGGCCGCGCCATCGAATTCCGGCAGCTCACCCATTGCGGATGATCCGCCGGCCGCCATTGCGACGGGCGCCATCGCATCGGCAGCCGCGCCGTCGAGCGCGGGCGGCTCGACACTTTCCGGTTCATCGACCGCCCACAGGGTCGGCGCCATCGATTCGACTTGCGCATCGCCGAGTTCTTGCAACTCGACCTTCGCGGGTCCATCGGCCGCAACGGCAGCCGGCGCCCGCGCCTCGGGCTCGGTATCGGAGGGAAGTTCGGCTACGACCGCGCCGATCGCCGCGTGCAGTTCCGCCGGGTCGGCGGCGACGCTGCCGGCGTCTTTGAGCGTGCCGATCCACAGCCGGAAATTTCTTTCGGCGACCTCGAGCATTGCGAGCAGGGCCGGCGTCACCGGGCGTTCTTCCTCGAGCAGCCGATTGTGGATTTTCTCGACGTCGTAAGCGAGCTCGCCAAGCTCGGTCAGCCCGACCATCCGGCCGCTGCCCTTCAGCGTATGAAACTGGCGGCGCACCGTGCGCAGCACATCGCGATCGCCCGGGTTCGCTTCGAGTTCGCGGCGATTCCCGCTGACGGTGTCGAGCACCTCCGCGGCCTCGATGAGGTAGATTTCGAGAAGTTCGGCGTCGAGGCCCTTGGCGTCCGTCGCGAGCAGGCGCCTTGTCTCTTCCGACACTGCCGGTGTCGGCGCCCGTACCGCCGCACCACTCTCGGCGATCGCGGTGACGGCGGCCTCCAGCGCCACCGTGCCACCGGCCTCGAGTTGCGCCAGCGCGGCTTGCGCCTGCGCGACGAGCTCGTTGTCGTCGATCAGCTTCGCGTCGTTAACCAGCTCGCTCAACCTCGCTTGCAGCAAATCGCGAGCGGCGGCGTCGGCGGGTGCGCGATGGACCTCGGCGACAAGCGCCGGCAACGCGTTGCGAAGTTCCTCGACCGCGTGCTCGACCGTTTCGGCGTGGCGGTCGATTTGCGGCGCGGGCACCTCGCCGAGGCGCTTCGCCAACAGCGGCGCGATCAGCCGCTGGCGGTCCGGCCGCCGCTGCTCCAGCGCCTCGATGTAAAACCCCAACCCGGAAAGCGATTCGGCGAGCAGCTCCAGATCCTCGCCGTCGATCGCCGTTTCCGGGTTTGCGTAGCTGTCGATCTGGTCCTGGCAAAGCCCAAGCAGGCGCTCGGCGTCGTCCTGGCCGAGCATCGTGAGCGCGCCACGAATCTGCCGGCTGTCCTTGCCGAGCGACGCGAGCTCGGCGCGCTTCGAGTGATCGCGGAAGAATGCGTCGAGCACCTGTTCCATGCGCCGCAGGTTCGCCTGGATCTCGCGCCCGACCTGCGCCATCAACATGCGCTCGTGCGCACGGCGGAACATTTCGTCGAGGATCGGCGCGGTGGCGGCGGGTATCGGCCGCGATGCCTGCGCCGCGTCTAGGCGCGCCAGCATGGCCTCGACCTGCTTCGGGAACTCTTTTGCCAGGCTCCCGTAGCTCTCGACGGCGCTCTCGGCGAGCAGCATTCCCGTCGCATATTCCATCGCCAGAGATTCCGAGACGCTGCCCGACGGCGGCATCTTGTCCAGGCGCGCGACGAGCGACGCGGCCAATTTCGTCAGCGCAACGTTTCCGATCTCGACCGCGCTCGCATGTACCGAAGCGAGCGTCTGCTTCAACTTCTGCATGCTGTCGACGCGGCCGGTGGTGACCTTCAGCCACATGTCCTTCGCGGCGCCGAGCTGTTCGCGCGCTTCGCGCAGGATCGGTTGCAACCGGACGAGGTCCGCGTTCAGTACGTCCGCCGAGGGGATCAACGCCGCGAGCCCGAAGCTCCTTTGCACCGCCTGCACCGATGGGGCCACCGGCGCGCTTATTGCGACGAAGTAGAGCACTTCGCGTCGCAGCCGGTCGGCAACTTTCGCGGACCCTTCCACCACGCGTTTCATCTGCAGGTCGATCCGCGCGGCGAGCTGCTTCGCCCCGAAACCCGCATCGAGGCCACCCCCGATGATCGCATCGAAGAACGCCCCGACCGTCCACCAGAATGTCCGCGCACTCTGCCGCGTGCTGGCGTGCTCGATACCGGCAATCGCGTCGCGCATCCTTCGTGCGCCATCGCCGTCGCCGCGCAGGAACGCGAGGAGGCTGCGCTCGTAGAGCCGACGCTGCTTGACGAGGTGCGCTGCCAGCTTGCTCGTCGGCATCGGCAGCGGCATTTCAAACACCGGCCCGCGCAGACTCAGATCCGGATAGAAGAGATCGGTCGGCGGCGCCGCCTTCAAGCCGCGCGAGCGCTGCATTGCCTCGTACTCGGGGAAGAGCTGCAGCGGAACGGGCGGCGCACCGCCGACGAGCTCGTCGAGAAAGATGCGCAGCTTTCGGCATCCGCGGTCGATGAGCGCGCACGTCGACGCGATTTCCGGGGGGGAGAGGTCCTCCAGGCGGGCGAGCTGGCGCTCGATCTCGTCGGTGTAGGCGACGACGGCGTCCAGGCCGACCATCTGGATCGCGCCCGCCGCCTGGTGAATGTGGTTCCGCGCGTGCTTGAGCGAGTCCGGTTCGGAGGGCGCCGCGGCGAAAGCGGCGAGAGAGTCCAGCCCGCGCGCGAGCGACTGGCCGATCTCGCCCTGTACCCACGACAGCGGGCCAAGGTCGAATTCGTGGACGGCGTCCGCTGCGATGGAAGTCTTGGCAGGCATCGCGGCTTCGGGTTGATTTCGTTCGTTGCGCACGGGGGCCAACCGGGATCCGACGTTTCTCATGGCTCGATCAAACCTTGAAGCCCGCGACCGAGCTGCGCAATTCGGCGGCGAGTTTGGTCAGCTGTCCGATCGAAACGTTCGTCTGTTTCGTGCCCTCGGTTGTTTCCTCGGTGATTTGCAGGATTCCCTGCATGCCGAGCGTCACGTCGGTCACCGACACCGACTGCTTCTGCGTCTGCACCGATATTCCGCCGATCAGCCCGGCGAGCTCGCGTGACACCCGCCGGATCTCCTCCAGCGCCTGGCCCGCGGTATCGGACAGCTTGGTGCCTTCGACGACACCGACCGTCGATTTCTCCATCGCGGCCACCGCATCCTGCGTATCCGCCTGAATGGTCTTGACGATCGCGTCGATCTGCTTCGTCGCCTCGCCCGAGCGCTCGGCCAGGCGCTGCACCTCTTCGGCCACGACGGTGAACCCGCGCCCGGCCTCGCCCGCGGACGCCGCCTGGATCGCCGCGTTCAACGCCAGGATATTGGTCTGCTCGGTGAGGTCCGAAATGAGTTCCACGATATCGCCGATCTCGAGGGAGGATTCGCCGAGGCGCTTGATCCGTTTCGACGTGTCCTGGATCTGCGCGCGGATCTCGTTCATGCCGGCGATCTGGTTCTGCACCGACTGCGCGCCCTTTTCGGCCGCGGCCAGCGATTGTTGCGCAACCGTCGCCGACCGCGCCGCGGACTGGGACACTTCGTTGATGGAATTCGCCATCTGCAGCACCGAAGCGGAGGCCTGCTGGATCTCCCGGTTCTGGCGCTGCGAGGCTTCGAAGAGCCGGTTCGATATCGCCTGCGCGTCCTGCGTCGCCTTGGTCACCTGGTCGGTCGCCGAGTTGATGCCCTTCACCAGCGTGCGCAGCTCCTCGATCGTGAAATTGATCGAATCGGCAATGGCGCCGGTGACGTCCTCGGTCACCGATGCCTGCACCGTCAGGTCGCCGTCGGCCAGGTTTCCCATCTCGTTCAGCAGCCGGAGAATCGCCTCCTGGTTCCGCTTGTTCTCGTCTTCGCTCTCGTAGGCGCGTACCCGCGCATCATCGAGGAGCAATTTGCCGAGCAACAGCAGCGTACCCAGCGCCAGCAACGCGAAAAAGATCGCGGCCACCAGCGGCACGCGCGACTTGCCGCTGCCTTCGTAGAAATCGGCAAGCTTTGTCGTGTCGGCAAGCAGCGCCTCGGCATCGTTGTTGAGGCTGCGCACCGCCTGCTTCGCGGAATCGAGCGGGCTCACGTTCCGCGAAACCGCGGCGACCCCCGCACCGAAAGCGCTCGAACGCGTCGAGAGCTCGGCCACCACCGCGCGTGCGTCGTCGCGCCCACCGGGTCGCGGCGTGTCACCGGCCTTCGCGAGCCCCGTCTGGGCATCGCGGAACGCTCCGGCGTCCTTGCCGAGGACGGTCGCCACCTCGGGATCGACCTCGGCCGATGACGCGAGCGCCATGGCATTCCTGGCGATCCGCTGCGCCAACGCGGAAAGTTGAGTCGCATATTCGGCCTCGCCCCGACTCGCGCTCGACTGTGCCGTCTGCTGCGCCAGTTCGACGATCCGATTGGTGCCCTGCGTGATCGTCGCGAGGCCTTTCGCGAGTTCGGTCAGGTTCTGTTGGTGGTCCAGCACGCGCGCAGCGTTCGCGTCGACGCGATCCCAGCGCACCTTGATGCCCTGCAGCAGCCCGGTCAGCGCCTCGTCCTGCACGGCTTCGAGCGAAACCCCCTTGACGATCCCGCCGCGCTGCAACGCATCGAGATCCGACTTGAAGCGGTCGCGGCTGTCCTTCACCGCCCCGAATGCCACCGCCTGGCCCTGCGACGCCAACGCCGCGCCGCGCGCCAGCCGCTGCGACAGCATCTGCATTTCCGTCGCGGTCGCCGTGGATGCGGTGGCCTGTGCCGAGGTCCGGACGTCGAGGAACATGATGAGCGTCGCGAACACGAGGAAAGTCACGAGCAAGACGCCGAGCACCTGAAACTGGCGCATGATCGAAAGGTGGCCGATCAGCGGCACCTTCCTCGGCATCTTCGTCTCGGCCATCGCGGTGCGCAGCTGGTCGATCAGGGACGCGGAGGCCAGCGGATCGTAGCCCTGCGCTTCCGCCGCAGGGCGGACCTGCGTCGTCGGCATGTCGAGTTCCACCGACGCGGCAGGTCGCGGGTTCCCGCCGAGCAGCCTCGGGAGCTTCAATCCAAACGCCATGTTGCCTCCGGATGACATATGGTCACGCCTCGTTCCGTACCATCGATTTCGTCATCGTTTCACCTCGTCTACAGGCCAACGTGCAGGAATGCCGGGTCCTCGACAAGCTGGGCCAATTCGATCTCCTGCCACACGCCGCCATCGGCGTCGATCCAGCGCTGGCCATACCATGCGGCCGCTTCCGGCTCCGGCGCGATCGGCACGAGTTCGGCGAGATTGCGGAGGCCCAGCACGCTCTGAACGACGATGCCCGCCTTGAGGTCGCCGGCGCGGGGCCCGAACAGGATCAGCCGGCTCTGGCCGCCGGTACCGTGGGGAATCACGGCTTCACGCCCGATGAAGCCCGCAAAGTCGACGACGCTGTAGAGGTTGCCGCGAATATTCGCGAGTCCGAGAAACCAGGGCCGCGTCAGCGGAACCCCCGCCAATGTCGGCACTGCGACCACTTCGGCGGCGTCCGAGAGGCGGATGAGCCATCGCTCGCCCCCGCACGCCAGACCGAGACGCGACGATTCCACCTGCTCGGCGGTCTTGCTCGCGAGACGGGTCGCCAGCTCCTGCTGGAACGACTGGAGATCGATGCGTGCGGTGCGGACCATCGTCGGGAGTGGTGTCTTGGCGATCAGCTCAGCGCGGCGATCTTCGCGAGGAGCTCGTCCTTGTTGACGGGTTTCACGACGTAATCGCGCGCGCCCTGACGCATCCCCCAGATCTTGTCGGTCTCCTGGCTCTTCGATGTGCAGAGGACGATTGGAATGTTCTTGGTGTCCGCGTCGCGGCTGATCGCGCGTGTCGCCTGGAACCCGTTCAGGCCCGGCATCACGACGTCCATCAGGATGAGGTCCGGTTTGATCAGCTTCGCCTTCACGATAGCGTCGTCGCCGTTGTCGCAGGAAACGACCTCGTAGCCGGCCTTCGTCAACATGTCGTTCAGGACATGCCGTTCGGTCGGCGAGTCGTCGACGACGAGTATTTTCTTGATCGCCATGGCGTCGGTCGGGTTTCCTGCGGGGGGCGTGGCCGACTCAGCCGGCCGTCGGTGCGGGCGATCCGGACACCGACGGACGGATCACGTGGGACGCCACGGCCTTGAGCAGGCTTTCTTTCGTGAACGGCTTCGTCAGGTACTGATCGGAACCGACCATTCGGCCGCGCGCCCGATCGAACAGGCCGTCCTTCGAGGACAGCATGACGACAGGTGTCTGGTGGAACTTCGCGTTTTTCTTGATGAGCGCGCACGTCTGATAGCCGTCGAGCCTCGGCATCATGATGTCGACAAAGACGAGATCGGGCTGGTGGTCGGCGATCTTGGCGAGCGCGTCGAACCCATCTTCCGCGAGAATCACCGCGCACCCCGCCTGCAGCAGGAAGATCTCGGCGCTCCGGCGAATGGTGTTCGAGTCGTCAATCACCATCACCTTGACGCCCGACAACGGGTTTTGCTCCGGCAACATGCGTTTCCTCTTTGCGACTTGGTCTTTTCAGGAGAGCAAATTGTGGGCCACAATTGCTCGCGGGCAAGTTTGCCATGGGCACAGCCAGTTGCCTAGAGCATAAACTTTGCCTGAATCGGCGTCCGCAGGCGGATCCGCGTTTTTTTCCGCGGTGGAGCAAGTTTTCGTCGACCCCAGCTGACGCGGAGGGGCATTCCCTGCCCCTTGGCGTCGCCACCGCAGCGTTATCCCGGCCGGTCATGTCCGCGGGCCGGCGCGCCTCGTGCGGCGCGGGACGTCGTTCCTGGCCGGCCCAGGGGCCTCCGAACGAAGCGCCGCACGCACGCTGTTGCGGCGCCGCTTCCGCCGCAACCCTGCGCTTCGCTAGCTACCGACCCAGAAACATCCGATACGCGGGATTGCCGGTCTCCTCGACGCAGTCGTAGCCAAGCCGGTCGAGAAAGCGTCGGAATTCGCCCTTGTCGGACGGGGGCACCTGCATTCCGACGAGCACGCGGCCGTAGTCGGCGCCGTGGTTGCGGTAGTGAAAGAGGCTGATGTTCCAGCCACGGCTCATGCTGTTCAGGAACTTCATGAGCGCTCCGGGCCTCTCGGGAAATTCAAAACGGTAGAGGATCTCGTTCTTCGCCGACGGCGCGTGTCCGCCGACCAGGTGCCGAACGTGCAGTTTCGCCATCTCGTTGTCGGACAGATCGTAGGCCTCGATCCTGCGTCGCCTCAGCTCGGCGAGCAGGTGATCGGTCTCGCGCCGGTTATGGACTTCGATGCCGACAAAAATGTGCGCGGCGCGTGCGTCGGCGTAGCGATAGTTGAACTCGGTGACCGATCGCTTCCCGAGAAGCGCGCAGAACTCGCGGAAACTGCCGGGCTGCTCGGCAATCGTCACCGCGAGGATCGCCTCGCGTTGCTCGCCGAGCTCCGCGCGTTCGGCCACGAAGCGCAACCGGTCGAAGTTCATGTTCGCGCCGCACGCGATCGCGACATAGGTGCGGTCCCTCGTTCGATGGCGTTCGACCCATGCTTTCGCGCCGGCAATCGCCAGCGCCCCGGCGGGCTCGAGGATCGAGCGGGTATCCTCGAACACGTCCTTCAGCGCCGCGCAGATCGCGTCGGTATCGACGAGCACGATCTCGTCGACGTACTGCCGCACGAGGCGGAACGTTTCCTTTCCGACCTGTTTCACCGCGACCCCGTCGGCAAACAGCCCGACGTGCGCGAGCTTCACGCGGCGACCCGCGGCGAGCGACCTCGCCATCGCGTCCGAGTCCCTCGGCTGCACGCCGATCACCTTGATGTCGGGCCGCACGCGCTTCACGTAAGCGGCGATCCCGCTGATCAAACCGCCGCCGCCGACGGCGACGAAGATCGCGTCTATCGGCCCCTGCCACTGGCGCAGGATCTCCATGCCGATCGTCCCCTGCCCCGCGATCACGTCAGGATCGTCGTAGGGGTGGACGAACGTGGCGCGCGAGCGCCTCTGCAGCACGAGCGCATGCGCATACGCGTCGCTGTACGAATCGCCATGCAATACGACTTTCGCGCCGCGCCCTTCGACCGCGGCGATCTTGATGTGCGGCGTGGTCACCGGCATCACGATCGTCGCCGCGCAGGAAAGCTTCTGCGCCGCAAGCGCGACTCCCTGCGCGTGATTGCCCGCGGAAGCGGCGATGACGCCGCGCGCGCGCTCCGCCGAGGAAAGCCGCGCCATCTTGTTGTACGCGCCGCGCAGCTTGAACGAAAACACCGGCTGCTGATCCTCGCGCTTCAGGAGGATCCGATTTCCGAGCCGCCGCGACAGCGACGGGGCAAGATCGAGCGGCGACTCGATCGCGACGTCGTAGACTTTCGCGGTCAAGATCTTCTGCAGGTAGTCGATCGGCATCGGGGCTGGAGGAAGGTCAAGCGGCGGCGCGCTCGGGCGCGGATGCGAGCGCGAGCCATAGACAGCGGCCCTTGGATTCCTTGTCGAGCGCGACAAGGTAATCCTGGTGCGCCGCGAGTTCCGCGGACGTCGGTGCGATCACGTTGACCGCGCCGTGCGGCCGGGCGCTTCCGGCGGCAGGCCCGCCCGCGTCGCGCAGAGATGCGGGCGCCGACGGCGCGCCCATGTCGATGCTGAGCGTCTCCTGGCCTCGCGTCATCGCAAGATAGACCTCGGCCAGAAGCTGCGCGTCCAGCAGCGCCCCGTGCACCGACCGATGCGCATTGTCGATGCCTAAGCGTTCGCACAGCGCATCGAGGCTGTTGCGCTTGCCGGGGAACATCTCTCGTGCGAGAGCGAGCGTGTCGACCACGTTGGCGTGAATGCCCGCGCAGCCGGGAAGCGCGGCAAGCCGCAGCTCGGCGTCAAGAAAGCCCACGTCGAACGGCGCGTTGTGGATGATCCAATCGGTGCCGCGCGCGAATTCGACGAACTCGGCAACGACATCGCGAAACCTCGGCTTGCCCTTGAGATCCTCCCAGGTCATCCCGTGGACTTCGGTGGCGCCGGCATCGATCTCGCGCTCCGGGTCGAGGCGGAAATGCACGGCGCGGCCCGTCGTTCGGCGGTCGATGATCTCCAGCGCGGCAAGCTCGATGATCCGGTGGCCCTGCTTCGGATCGAGTCCGGTGGTTTCGGTGTCGATGATGATCTGGCGCACTCCGTCGCCCTCCGCTCAGCGCTTGTACCGCTGGATCGTCGTCTGAATCTCGTCGATCGCGCGCTCGATCTCGTCGTCCGACAGGTCGCGGTCCGTGCCCTTCCGGTCGGTGAGCGTAAGCGTCCGGTCGAGCTGCGTCGCGAATTCGCCGAGGCCCAGCGTTTCGGTGATCGTCGTCGACGGCCCGTCCTGGAACGTCTCGGGCCCCCAGCGAACGACGATCGCCGACAGGTTGTCGGCATCGGGGCCGCCGCGCCCTTCGGCTTCGCGCATCATCTCCGGCACGGCTTTCAGAATGGGCGTCGCGGTGAGCCGCACCGCCATTTCTTCGCTGCTGACCGAACCCCACAGCCCGTCCGTGCACATGACGATGATGTCGCCGTCGTGCAGCGGCATCCGGTTCGACAGGTCGATCACCGGGTCGACGAGTCCGCCCAGGCAGCTGTAGACCTTGTTGCGGTCGGGATGCAGGGCCGCCTCGGTGGCGCCGATGACCCCCTGGTCGATGAGGTACTGCACCTTCGAATGGTCCTTGGTCTGGGTGAGCAGCGCGCCCTGCCGGAAGATGGAGAGCCGCGAATCGCCGACGTGCGCCCAGTAGGCGTGGCCGGCCTGCACGACACACGCGACAAACGTCGTGCGCGGCGTCTCCAGCATGGAGAACCGCGTCGAGTAGGAGCCGAGCGCCGCGTGTGCCTTCACCATCGATTCGTACAGGAACGTGAGCGGGCTCTTGAGGACCGGCTTCGCCTCCTGCTGGAACCGCTCGATGAACAATCGCACCGCAATCTGCGCGGCAATCTCGCCGCCCGCGTGCCCCCCCATCCCGTCGGCGACGACGAGCAGAAGCGTGTCGCGGCTGTACGTATACGCGATCCGGTCCTGGTTGACCGATCGCGAACCCCTGAGCGATTCCTGGAAGATGGTGAACTGCATGCCGTCAGGTCTTGATCTCGGTGAACAGTATGCGTTTCAGGCTGCCGAAGAGGCTGATCTTGCGCTTCTTCGGCGGTATGTCGCGGATCGCCTTCTGCAGCGCGAAAACCGACTGCGGGCGCTCGAGCGGATCGAGGCGGAGGCACCAGTCGATGACCTCGAGCACGTTTTCGGAATACTGGCCCGACCAGATCTTCTTGGCCGAAACGAGGTGATCTTCCTGGATCCGCGCGTCCGCGGCCTGCGGCGCGAACGCCGCGAGGCACGCGAACATGCTGGCACCCGTGCCGTACACATCGGTCCACGGGCCGAGACGATCCGGGTCGCGATACTGCTCGGGCGCGGCGAACCCCGGCGTGTACATCGGCGCGAGCTTCGGGCGTTGCGTGGTGAGCGTCTGCCGCGCGGCGCCAAAATCGAGCAGCACCGGACTGCCGTCGGTTCGGAGGTAGATGTTGGCCGGCTTGATGTCGAGGTGCAACAGCTTGTGGGTGTGCACCTCGCGCAAGCCGTTCAGCAGGTGCATGAACACGTGGCGCACGAGACGCTCGGACATCTGGTCCTGCCGCATCTGGATCTGCTGCTGCAGCGTGCGGCCGCGCTCGTAGCGCATCACCATGTACACCGTTTCGTTGGCGCGGAAGAAATTCAGCACGCGCACGACGTTGGGATGGGTGATCTTCGCGAGCGCGCGGCCTTCCTCGAAGAAGCATTTCATCCCGTACCGGAACGACGCCATGTTCTCCGCCGACGTCGCGCGGACGATGTCGCCTTCGGTGCGCAGCACCAGGGACGACGGCAGGTACTCCTTGATGGCGACCGGCACTCCGGTCTCGTCAAACGCGCGGTAGACGATCGAGAATCCGCCGCGGCTGATCTGTCGATCGATCCGATAGTTGAGCAGCTGATACCCGCCGGAGAGGGCCTGATTGGTGACGGGCATGGGCGCGAATGATGAAGTTTATTCGCGAAAGATGCTTGCAATACGCATGCCAATGAGCAGATGCGCGCTTGCGCCTCCGGCGGATAACGCATACATTCTCCGGATGAACGCCCCCAAAGTAAAGCCGGAAAAGTTACCCGAAACCGACCGGTTCCTTCGATGATCCTGAGCATGACGGGCTTCGCGGCCGTCGCTGCAGAGCTGCCGGGAGTTGCGCTCGCCGTCGAGTTGCGCTCCGTCAACCACCGCTACCTCGACCTCCAGATCCGGCTCCCCGACGAGTTGCGCGGCGTCGAATCGGCCCTTCGCGAGCGGATCGTCTCCGAGTTGAAGCGTGGCAAGGTCGAGTGTCGCATTTCACTCAACCGCACGGCGGCCGGCACCGCCGGTCTGGCCGTGGATCCCGCGCGCGTCGCCGAGCTCGCGAAAGCGGCTGCCGACGTCGTTCGCGCCGCTCCCGATGCGAAGCCGCTGTCAGTCGGCGAGATCCTGCGCTGGCCGGGCGTTCTGGCGGAGCCGACGGTTCCGCCCGACGAACTTGCCGCGCGCGCGCGGAAGCTCGTCGCGCAAGCGCTGGCGGAGCTCGCGGCATCGCGCGCCCGCGAAGGCGCGAAGCTCGTCCTGACGCTCGTCGAGCGTTGCGTGGCGATCGAAGCGCAGGTTGCGCGGGTCGCGCCGCGCATTCCCGCGATCCACGCCGGATATGTCGAAAAACTTTCCGCGCGCCTCAGAGAGGCCGGCCTCGACCCCGACCAGGATCGGCTGAAGCAGGAGCTGGCCCTCTTCGCCACGAAGGTCGACGTGGCGGAGGAGTTGTCGCGGCTTTCCACGCACATCGCCGAAGTGCGCCGGGTGCTCGCGGCAGGGGGTAGCGCCGGCAAGCGGCTCGATTTCCTGATGCAGGAACTGCACCGCGAGGCGAACACCTTGGGCTCGAAGTCGGTGGACACGGAACTCTCGCAGGCGTCTCTCGAGATCAAGGTTCTGATCGAGCAGATGCGCGAGCAGGTGCAGAATCTGGAGTAGCCATGAGGAAATCCTGTGTCAGCCTCGGGAACAGGGGCAATGCGATGCGCATCCGTCGTGGGTCCGGCTTCAGCCGGATGCGCCAAGGCGAGTGCTCATTTGCCGCCTGAAGGCGGCCCCACGTGTGGGCGAGGCGCAACGAGCAGGGGCCCCTGGCGCGGATGCGCGTGGGGATCGAAGGCAAAGCGCGTGGGGATCGACGGCAAAGCGCGGGGGGATCGACGGCAGAGCAAGTGCCGCTTGCGGCCGACACGTTACCTGACATGAACCACGACCCAACAAAGTGGCGGCGAGGGTGAGCGACGCGCCCCCAAGTCCGACCAAGGCGCCGCCGGCGTCGGGATGCCTTTTCGTCCTGGCCGCGCCGTCCGGCGGCGGCAAGACCAGTCTCGTCGCCGCGCTTCTCCAGCGCGAGCCGGGAATCCGCCTTTCGGTATCGTACACGACGCGCGCGGCGCGCCCCGGCGAGATCGAAGGTGTTCACTATCACTTCGTCGACGAACCACGCTTTCTCGCGCTGAAAGCGGCCGGCGAATTCCTCGAGCACGCGTTTGTCCACGGCCACTGGTATGCGACTTCGGCCGTCTGGCTCAACGGCGAGGTCGCCCGCGGCCACGACGTTCTTCTGGAGATCGACTGGCAGGGCGCGGCGCAGGTGCGCCACCTCATCCCCGCGGCCGTTCACATCTTCATCCTGCCGCCCTCGCTCGCGTCGCTGAAGGAGCGCCTCGAAAAACGCGGGCAGGACTCGCCCGAGGTCGTCCTACGCCGGCTCGAAGCCGCGCGCGAAGAGATGCGGCACTGTACCGAGTTCGATTATGTTATTATGAATCAGGACTTTGCACGAGCCGTCGACGATCTGTGCGCAATTGTTCGCGCAGCCCGTCTGACGTCGCCCCGGCAGGCGGTGCGCCATGCGCAGCTCTTGCAGCGGTTGCTCGACCAATGATTTCAACGAGGATCCCATGGCCCGCATCACGATCGACGACTGTCTCGCAAGAATCCCCAATCGCTTCGAGCTGACGCTCGCGGCAACCAACCGCGCGCGGCAGATTTCCGCGGGCAGTTCGCCGCTGGTCGACACCGACCGCGACAAGCCGACGGTCGTCGCGCTGCGCGAAATCGCGGCCGGCAAGGTCGGCATCGAAATGCTGCTGAAAGGGCAGAGCTGACGCGGCACAAGCGGCGGCAATGAGGCATGCCGGAAATAACGGAGTTCACTCGGCACCTCGGCAATTACCTGCCGCCGCCTGATATCGCGCTCGTCGAGCGCGCATTCCAGTTTTCCGACTCTGCCCATCGCGGGCAGTTCCGCAAGTCAGGGGAGCCGTACATCACGCACCCGCTCGCGGTCGCGAGCATCCTGTCGCAGTGGAGGCTGGATGCGCAGGGGCTCGCCGCCGCGCTGCTGCACGATGTGATGGAAGACACCGCCATCACCAAGTCGGAGATCGAGAGTTCCTTCGGCAGGTCCGTCGCCGACATGGTCGACGGCGTCTCCAAGCTCGACCAGATCGAGTTCACGTCGCGCGAGGACGCGCAGGCCGAGAGCTTCCGCAAGATGCTGCTCGCGATGGCGCAGGATGTCCGCGTCATCCTGATCAAGCTTGCCGACCGGCTGCACAACATGCGCACGCTCGACGCGATGGCGCCGCCGCACCGGCACAGGATCGCGAGAGAGACGCTCGACATCTACGCGCCGATCGCGAACCGGCTCGGGCTGAACGCGTTGTACCTCGAACTGCAGGATCTCGCATTCAAGCACCTCTACCCGATGCGTTTCCGGATTCTCGCCAACGCCATCAAGGCGGCGCGAGGAAACCGACGCGAAGTGATGAACCGGTTGCTCGACGTCATGCGCGACGGCTTCAGCAAAGCCGGGATCACCGCCGTCGTATCGGGGCGCGAAAAAACAATCTATTCCGTCTACAAGAAGATGCGCGAGAAGCGCTACACGTTCTCCCAGGTCTTCGACATCTACGGCGTGCGCGTGCTGGTGCCGGACACGACCACCTGCTACGCGGGGCTCGGCGCTCTGCACGGCCTTTACAAGCCGATCCCGGGGAAATTCAAGGACTACATCGCGATCCCGAAAGCCAACGGTTACCAGTCGTTGCACACGACGCTGTTCGGCCCCTTCGGCACGCCGCTCGAAGCGCAGATCCGCACCCACGACATGCACCGGATCGCCGAGGCGGGCGTCGCCGCGCACTGGCTCTACAAGTCGGGCGGCGAGCTCGACCTTGCCGAAGCGCAGCGCGAAACCCACCGCTGGCTGCAGAGCCTGCTCGAAATCCAATCGGAGTCGCGCGACTCGAAGGAGTTCCTGGAGAACATCAAGGGCGACCTTTTCCCCGACGAGATCTACGTGTTCACGCCGAAGGGAAAGATCATGGCGCTGCCGCGCGGCGCGACGGCCGTGGATTTCGGCTATGCCGTGCACACCGACGTCGGCCACCACTGCGGCGCAGCGCGGATCAACTACGATCTCATGCCGTTGCGCACCGAGCTCAAGAGCGGCGATCACGTCGAAATCCTGACCTCGCCGACGGCCCGGCCGAATCCTTCGTGGCTGTCGTTCGTCGCGACGGGCAAGGCGCGCTCGCGGATCCGGCATTTCCTCAAGGGGCTTCAGCAGAACGAATCGGCGGCGCTCGGCGAGCGCCTGCTCGATCAGGCGCTGGCGACGCTTCGGGTCGCGCCGGAGACGGTCACCTGGGAACGTTGGGAATCCCTGCAGAAGGAATTCGGCGCCAAGAGCCAACTGGACATCCTCGCCGACATCGGGCTCGGCAAACGGCTGTCGTTCGTCGTGGCGCAGGCGCTGACGCGCCCGGCCGGAAAGTCCGACGACGCGGCCGGCGCGCCGGTCGCGGCCGCGCCCGCCAAGCCCTCGGCGCTGACGTTGCGCGGCGTCGAGGGCGTCGCGATCCAATACGCGAAGTGCTGCCGTCCGATCCCCGGCGACAAGGTCGTCGGCCATTTTCGCCGCGGCCAGGGCTTGTCCGTGCACACGCGCGAATGCATCACATTGAAGAAGCAACGGGGCGACATCGAACAGCTCGTCGACGTCGAGTGGGCGCAGGATGTCGAGGGGGTGTTCGACGCGGGGATACGAATTCTCGTCGCCGACCGCCGTGGATTGCTCGCCGACCTCGCGACCGCGATCGCGGAGGGAGAGGCCAACATCGACAACGTGTCGATGGAGCGGCCTGACGGCGGCGGTCTCATCGCGATGTTCTTCAGCGTGCAGGTCGGCGATCGCGGCCACCTTGCGCGCGTGATGCGCGGATTGAAGCGGGTTCCCGAAGTGAGGCGCGTCCAGCGCGCACGGACCTGAGGCTTTTCGCCGGCGATTATCCCGGCAAGAACGAAATCGGACCCGCGGTCGTTACCTCGACGACGTCGGCGGCGGCGCTGCCGGCGCCGCGTACCGTCTTTCGCTCGGCACGACCTTCGGCTCCGCGGGATCGCCGAGATAGTGCGGCGACATGATCTGCACGCCATGCTCGTTGAATACGTCCTGCACATTCGTATGCAGGCTCGACAGCACTTCGGCACGCGGACTGGGTTCGCTCGGCACCGCCTGGCAGACGAGCCGGTACTCCACGTAAAAATCGGAGAGCGCCGTCTGGAACACCCGAGGCGAGGGTTCAGCAAGCACGCCCGACGTGCGGCGCGCGGCTTCGACGAGCATCGCATGCACCTGCCGCCACGGCGCGTCATAGCCGATCGTCACGGTGGTATCGAGCACGAATCCGACTCCCTTGACCGTGCGCGAGTAGTTCCTGGACACCACGGAGAGCGCGAATGAATTCGGCACCGTGAGTTCCTCGCCGAGGCCGGTGCGAATCCGCGTCGTGAACATTCCCATTTCGACGATCGTGCCTTCGTGGTCGCCGATCCGGACGTACTCGCCGGGCCGATACGTCCGCGTGTACATCAGGATCAGCCCGCTCGCCGCCTGACCGACGATGCCCGACGCGCCGATCGAGAGCATCAGCCCGAGCAGCACCGAAAGGCCCTTGAACGCATCGGTGCCCGAGCCCGGGATGTACGGATACGCCATTGCCAGCGCGAAAACCCAGATCGCGAACGTCGCCAATCGCCGCGTCGGCCGCGCCGAGTCGGCGTCGAGCCAGTTGACATCGATCCGGTGCGACTGGACGCCGTCGAAGAAATTCTTCAGCAGGCCGTTGACGAAGCGCGCGAGGAGGAAGATCACCACGACGATCAGCAGCCCCGGCACCGCCTGCGCGATCGCCGCGAGCAGGTCGACAGTCGTCGTGACGAGGAACGCGTTCAGCTGCTCGCCCCACGGGCGCGTGAACGGGAAGCGGCCGAGCACGAATCCGACCCACTGGTAGGTCAGGAGCAGGACGATGCCCCAGAATCCGATCCGCAGCACTTGCCGGACAAATCGGATCGCTCCGCTGCGGTTCACAAGCTCGGTGCCGCCGATCCTGAACTTCCCCGCCGCCGAATCGGCCAGTCTGAGCATGCGACGGGTGATGGCGCGACCGACGAATCGCAGCGCCAGCAGCAGCAGCAGGTAGATGACCGTGGCGCCACCGGCCCAGGTGGCGGCGCCGAGCATCAGCCGGCCGTCGCGCGCTTCGCGAGTCTCGGCGATCGCGAGCCGCAGCGCCTCGATCGCTGCGTCGGTGACCGAGTCGAGCGTCTCGCCCGAAAGCGGCTCGACGTCGCCCTCGACGACGACGAAAGCGTACCCGCCATCGATCTTGACGGCGTTGCCGAGGTCGATCTTTTCGATGGCGATCCCGCCTTCGCCTCCACGCTCCAGCAACACGAGCACCCGGGAAGCCGCGGCCGACGCGCGTTCCTTCGGGGGAACCCCCAGAACGGTCGCGCGAAAGGTGATGACCGGGCGATTGAAGACAACCATCGTGCCCGCAGGCCGTCGATCGAGTGCCGGGCGTGCGTTTGGTGCTCCGGCCGCGGCCGCTCCGACGCCCGCCGCCGCAGCGCGCGGCGCGGCGTCCTCTCCGGCACACGCGACTCCGCCGTGAAGCGCGGCGAAGACGATCAGCAGCAGTAGCCCCGCCCGCGCGAAGGCTGAGAGCGGGCCCTGGTGCTGGATCGCAGGTATCGCGGACGACGTCGGGGTAAACGCGATCATGAATCGATGCCCGTGCGGCGGCAACGCTCCCACAGGGGACTACACGCGCCGGGCACCGGCCGCCACGCGCGCGGCTTTTCTCGAATCAGACCGGCTGCTTGGCGAGCAGAGGCTGCAGCTCGCCCGCCTGGTACATCTCCTTCAGGATGTCGCAGCCGCCGACAAATTCGCCGTTCACGTAGAGCTGGGGAATCGTCGGCCAGTTGGCATACTCCTTGATGCCCTGGCGAATGTCCGGATCCTGAAGCACGTCGACCGCCTGATAATCGGTGACCCCGCAGCGCTTTAGGATTTCCACCGTGGTGGCCGAAAACCCGCATTGCGGGAACTCCGGCGTGCCCTTCATGTAAAGCACGACTCGATTGCCGGTGACTTGCTCGCGAATCTTTTCCTGGATGGTCATGGGGTTTCTCCGCCGAGGGAAAATGCAGATTCTAGCGCATCGCAGGGGATGCCTGCAGTCCGCGGATGCCCACCGCCAGCGATCGCCTCATTCCTTCACGGCGCCGGTGAGCCCCGACACGTAGTACTCGACGAAAAACGAATAGAGCACGGCGACGGGCAGCGATCCAAGAAGTGCGCCGGCCATCAGCGAGCCCCAATGGTAGACGTCGCCCTCGACCAGCTCGGTGACGACGCCGACCGGCACCGTCTTCACCTCCGACGACGAGACGAACGTCAGCGCGTAGATGAACTCGTTCCACGACAGCGTGAACGCGAAGATTCCCGCGGAAATCAGTCCCGGCACCGCGAGCGGCAGGATGATCTTGACCAGGATCTGCAGCCGGGTTGCGCCGTCGATCAGCGCGCATTCCTCGAGCTCGAGCGGAATCGACTTGAAATAGCCCATCAGCAGCCACGTGCAGAACGGGATCAGGAACGTCGGATACGTCAGGATCAGCGCGAGCCGCGTGTCGAACAGCTGGAGCTTGTAGATGACCGCGGCGAGCGGGATGAACAGGATCGACGGCGGCACGAGATAGGCGAGGAAGATGCTCATCCCGACATAGCGCGAGCCGCGGAACCGCAGCCGTTCGATGGCGTACGCCGCGAGCACGCTGGCGAACAGCGAAATGAACGTCGCCACGACCGACACCAGGATCGTGTTCCAGAGCCAATCCGGATAGGCGGTGTCGAACAGGAGCTTCTTGACGTGCGCCAGCGTCGGATTCTTCACCCAGAACGGGTTGCCTTCGCGCGATAGAAGCTCCTCGTTCGGCTTGAACGTCGTGACGATCATCCAGTAGAACGGAAAGAGCAGCACGACGAGAAACGCCGAGAGCGGCACATAGACGGTCACGATTCGACGCGGAAGCGAAACGAGGTAGTTCATCCCCTGCGAGTCGCCCGCATCGGACGCGCCGCCGGCAGAATCGGCTTTCTGCGTCATTTGTCGGTCCCGCCCTGCTGCCACGCACGGCGCTGCAGCCCGAAGTAGCTCAAGAGGATCACCGCCAGCAGGAACGGCACCATCGCGGTCGCGATCGCCGCGCCCTCGCCCAGGCTACCGCCCGAAATCGCGCGCTGGAACGACAGCGTGGCCATCAGGTGCGTCGAGTTGAGCGGCCCGCCGCGCGTCAACACGTAGATCAGCTGGAAGTCGGTGAACGTGAAGAGCACCGAGAAAGTCATTACGACGGCGATGATCGGCGTCAGCAGCGGCAACGTGACATAACGGAACTGCTGCCATGGCGACGCGCCGTCGAGGCTCGCCGCCTCGTA
>Ga0315273_10001234_pt1 | contig 28802 bp, 20 predicted proteins | sample YL17G02_0_MG_FD_205753 | JGI IMG/M metagenome (GOLD analysis project Ga0315273, IMG submission 205753) | Sediment microbial communities from Yellowstone Lake, YNP, Wyoming, USA - YL17G02_0 | ecosystem: Environmental > Aquatic > Freshwater > Lake > Sediment | place: USA: Wyoming | collected... | reverse complement strand
GAAGGCCTGCCGCCGCTGATCAGCTCCTACCATCCCAGCCAGCAGAACACCTCGACCGGGAGGCTGACGCTGGAGATGCTGACCGCGGTGTTCCGCCGCGCCCGGCTGTTATTCTGAAGTGCATGAGAGCAGCCGTCGCGTTGTTCGTTTGCGCCGCAGCCTGTGCGCAGCAGCCCTTCACGCTGGAGCAGGTTCTTAGCGCGCCGTTTCCGTCCGCTCTGACCGCCGCGCCGGCCGGCAACCGGATCGCCTGGGTGTTCGACCAGCGCGGCGCGCGCAACATCTGGGTCGCCGAAGGCCCCGCGTTCCAGGCCCGCAAGCTCACTCCGTACGCGGCCGACGACGGGCAGGAGATCCTGGACCTGGAATGGAGCCCCGACGCGCGCGCCATCGCCTACGTGCGCGGCTCGGGGGCCAATCGCGCCGGCGAATATCCCAATCCCACCAGCGACCCGAAGGGCGTGACGCAGGAGGTCTGGGTCATTCCGTTCGCGGGCGGCGAACCGCGCAAACTCGGCGAGGGCAACGCGCCGGCCGTGTCAGGGGCGCGCGTTGCGTTCGTGCGCAAGGGCCAGATCTGGTCGGCGCCGCTGGAGGGGAAAGAAGCGGCCGAGCAATTGGTGCGCGCGCGCGGGCAGGCCGCCAGCCCGCGCTGGTCGCCCGACGGATCGAAGCTGACGTTTGTGAGCGGCCGCGGCGACCATAGCTTCATCGGGGTTTACGATGCGGGCGCCAAGACGCTACGGTTCCTGGATGCCAGCGTGGACCGCGATGTCAGTCCGCTCTGGTCGCGCGACGGCCGCCAGGTGGCCTTCATTCGGCTGCCCGCGTCCACCGGGCGGTTCCAGTGGGAACCGCGCCGCGAGGGCCAGCCGTGGTCCATCCGCGTGGCGGATGCGGAGACCGGGCGCGGGCGCGAAGTGTGGAAGGCCGCCGAAGGGCAGGGCAGCGTATTTCGCGGTCTCGGCTCGGAGCAACAGCTCTTCCGGACCGCCGGCGACCGGCTGGTTTTTCCCTGGGAACGGGACGGCTGGACGCACCTCTACTCGGTGGCGCTCGGCGGCGGCGCGCCGGTTCTGCTGACTCCCGGGGAGTTCGAGGTCGAGCACGCTGCGCTGGCGCCGGATGGCCACGAGATGATCTACTCCTCCAACCAGGGCGACATCGACGGGCGTCACATCTGGCGCGTGGGCGTGTCGGCCCCGCCGGCGAAACCCGTCACCAGCGGCGCGGGAATCGAGTGGGCGCCGGTCTTCACGGCTGACGGCGCGCCGGTTTGGCTGGCTTCCGATGCGCGGCGTCCGGCGCATCCGGTGGCGGCGGGCCGCGATATCGCGTCCGAAACACTGCCCGCGGCGTTTCCGCTTCAACAGATGATCACGCCCCAGCAGGTGATCCTGCCGTCCGCCGACGGCATGCCCATCCACGCGCAGTTGTTCCTGCCGCCTCCCGGAGGGCGCCGCCCCGCGGTGATCTTCTTCCACGGCGGGTCGCGCCGGCAGATGCTGGCGGGCTGGCATTCCATGTACTACTATCACAACGCCTACGCCTTCAATCAGTACCTGGCCAGCCGCGGCTACGTGGTGCTTTCGGTGAACTACCGCAGCGGCACCGGCTACGGGTTGAACTTTCGCGAAGCGCTCAACTACGGCGCGACCGGCGGCAGCGAGTACAACGACGTGCAAGGCGCGGGGCTGTACCTGCGCGGCCGCACGGACGTGGATCCCAATCGCATCGGGCTGTGGGGCGGCTCCTACGGCGGCTACCTTACGGCGATGGGCCTGGCGCGCGCTTCCGATCTGTTCGCGGCGGGCGTCGACTTGCACGGCGTGCACGACTGGAGCACCGAGTTGAACATGCCCCGCGGCGAGCCGGAGACGAAGGTGGCCTTCGAATCCTCGCCCCTGGCCTATGTGAAGGACTGGCGCTCGCCGGTGCTGCTGATCCACGGCGATGACGACCGCAACGTGCAATTCGGCCAGACGGTCGCGCTGGTGGAGGCCCTGCGCCGGCAGAAAGTCGATTTCGAGCAGATCGTCTTCCCCGACGAAGTGCACGACTTCCTGACCCACGCCCGCTGGCTGGAGGCCTACCGCGCCGCCGCGGACTTCTTCGACCGGAAACTGGGCGCGACGCAATAGCCGGGCAAGCTCTCCGGGGACCCGGCGCGCAGCTTCCTGAAAGAAGCCGGAGTAACACCGAGCCGGTGCCCTCGCAAAACGCCCGAAGGGGCCAAGCGCTGAAATCCCCGCCAATTGGGCAATTCTTACGAATTCTGGCTGAGAGCCACTTGTTGGGCTACACTAATCCAATGGATATGGCAAGAACCCCTCTTCTGGCCCCTCACTTCGAGACGTCGTGCCGGTTCAGGCGATGGTTCATCTCGTCGCTTTTCGTATTGACTCTACCTACGGTTGCCGCTCAGGACATTGTGGGCACAATCACTCGCCCCAATTTCAAGCCTATGGCCGTGGCGGCTTGCGATGCAGTCAACCGGGTCTATGTGTACGACGAAACGACGGGCAAGACTTTCATTTATGACGGCGCGAGCCTGTCCGAGTTGGGGTCGCTGGCCGTGGAGTCGAAAACCGCCTTGATCGTGGATGAGCAGGCTCGCAGGCTGTATCTCGCCGCCGGCGGCAAGATCGCCGTGATGGATGCGGCGTCGGGTCAACTGGTTCGTTTTTTGCCGGTGACCCAAGCCGTCGGCAGCCTGATGCTGGACGCGGACCTTAGGAAGCTCTATGCATGGGTTGCCGACGGGCTGATTCAGATCGACCTTGCAACCGACTCGGTCACCGCCATTCCAATTCAGGGCTTGTACAACGGGGGGATCCTCAATCCGGTGACACATGAAGTGTTTCTGTACCGGCTGGCCGCGGACCTGACCGAGATCGTCAACGGGGTTACGCTGGCCAGGACGACCGTCAAAGGGGTGTCGGGGTTCTCGGCCGTGGTGAACTGGAAAGAGAACAAGGTCTACTTCGCCATGGCCGGCGGCTTTGGCGCCGATTTTCGGATTTTGGATCGCAAGACGAACTCGATAAAGCGGGTCAATTCGGGGAACGATGCGATGGATTTCCTCTACAATCCTGCCGGGAACCGCGTGTACACGACGTCCGAGATCAATGGCATCGCGACGATCTTCGAAGGACAATCCGACGAGTTTTCGAACCTGCCACTGGGCCTGGCGTCCGCTCTCGGCGTTCGGCATTCCACCAACCACGTCTACTTTGCGGGTCGCGACTACATCGGCGTTCTGGACGACGCCGGTCAGATGTTGGAACGGATCCCCGTGGTCAATCCGTTCGCCCGCACGGGAGGCGCGCTCGCTCAAGGCGTGGCCATCAACCAGGTTACCGGCCGCGTCTATGTCATCAACGATCACAGAATGGGTGTCGTCACGGTGGTCCAGGATACCGAAATGATGATGCGGCCTCCGGTCTATGTGGAGAGGTATGTCGTCGATCCGATCAGCAAGGAAGTCGTCGAGACACAGGCACTGCACTGGCCCATCACCAGCTCAATCCAGCGCGGAGCGGCGGTCCGGCCCGGAGGCGGGCGCCTCTACATTCCGAACCGCTTCATGCCCACGGACAGCGATCTGCTGACGCTTGTGGGAACCGGGCCGGACGTTCAACAAAACGTTTCTTCCACCGAGGGGCTCGTCCCCCTTGCGGTCGCCGTGGCTCCCGACGGCAGCCGGATCTATGTCACCAATTCAGGTTCAAACGACCTGGCAGTTTTTGACTCCAGGACGAGATTAGTCACAGAAATCGCTCCGGTCACGATGGCGCCCTACCCGTTGGTCACACGAGTCCCGCTCGGCAAGACGCCGTGGGGTATCGCCGTGACGCCCGACGGTTCCCAGATCTATGTCGCCAATCAGGGGAGCAATTCGGTGTCGGTCGTGGCCACGGGCAACTACTCGGCGACTCACACCATCCCGGTCGGCGCCAGTCCGTGGGGTGTGGCGGTCAACCCCAGCGGGTCCAAAGTATATGTCGCGAACTCCGGTTCCGGTACCGTCTCCATCATCGACACCGCCTCGCAGACCGTCATCGCCACCGTAACGGCCGGCTCCGCTCCGCACTGGCTCGCAGTTACACCGGACGGAAACCGGGTCTTCGTGAGCAACAGCGGAGACGGAACGGTTTCGGTGATCGACGCGGGGACCGACACGCTGGTGCGAACCGTCGCGGTCGGGGGGAAGCCTGAAGGCGTCGCGGCACTTCCCAGCGGCAGCGAGGTCTACGTGGCCAATGACATCCCCGCAAAGGCGTCGTTGTCTGTGATCACGACGTCCGACTACTCTGTGAGCTCCATCGCACTTCCCGCCAACTCACGCGGGGCCATTCCGGTAACGATTGCCGATCCTACGGCCAGGTTCGCGGGTCGCTTGCGCAGCGCCGGCCGCGCGTTGAGTGGCGTACTGGTTCGCGCTTTGCAGGGCGGTGTGGAGAAGGGATCCGCGACCACCAACGCCGCCGGCGATTACTCGGTATCCAATCTGAAGCCGGGGACCTATGACATCCAGATCGCCGTCCCGGGCGGCGGCGTCCAAACACTCGCAGGCCAGACTGCGGGGGCTGGGCGAGTTGCTGTCCTGAACGCCGGTATCGGCACGACGGGCGCCTGCACCGTGCTATGCGCGGCCTCGGTCCCCGCAGCGGCGGCTTTCGTGGCGCCGGTCCTGTTCTCCGCTTCCGCCGTCGGGTCCAACTGCCCGGACACGGTCGCCTTCGACTGGGACTTTGGCGACGGCTCCCCGCGCGTCGCACAGCGGAATCCGGCACACGGCTATCTCGACCCCGGCGTCTATCCATGGACCCTGACCGCCAGCGCCGGCGGCGCCGCCTGCGCGCAGAGCGGCCGGATCACGGTCGCGGGCGTGCCCGCCCCATACTTCCGCTCCACCGGAATAGTGAACGCCGCCAGTTACTCCGGTGGCCCGGTGGCCCCGGGTGAAATCATCAGCATCTTCGGCGCCGATACGGGACCGGCGAAGGCCGTCGGCGCGGAACTCGAACCGGACGGTCAGTCCGTCCGCAGCGAACTTGCCGGGACCCGTCTCCTGTTCGACGGCGTGCCCGCTCCGCTGCTGTTCGCCTCGGCCACTCATCTGAACGCCGTGGTTCCGTACTCGGTGGCCGGCAAACGCGTCGCGCAACTCGAGCTGGAGTCCGCGGGGAAGCGATCCGTGACCGTGCCGGTGAGCGTCGCGAGCGCGGCGCCAGGGCTCTTCAGCAGCGACTCGTCAGGGACGGGACCGGGCGTGATTTCCAACCAGGACGGAAAGACGAATTCGGCCGCCAACCCGGCGCCCGAGGGCTCCGTGGTGACTCTTTACGCGACCGGAATCGGTCAGACAAACCCTCCGGGCGTTGATGGCAAACTCGCCACCGAGCCGTATCCGATGGCGGTCCTCCCACTCTCCCTGACGATGGGAGGGCGTCCCGCCGGCATCCTGTACGCGGGCGCCGCGCCGGGAGCTGTGTCGGGTGTCGCGCAAATCAATGCGCGTGTTCCAGCAGGGCTCGTGACGGCGGCCAGTTCATCCGCCCCTCCAACCCATGGCAGTTTGCCGCTGCGCTTCGAGGCCAACCACGGCCAACACGACCCGCGGGTCAAATTTTCTTCCCGCGGGGCCGGCTACACTCTCTTCCTGACCGATTCCGAAGCCGTACTGCTCCAGACCGGACCTAGGACTCGCGATGTGGAGCGGGCCGTGGTGCGGATGAGACTCGTGGGCGCTTCCGGCAAGGCCGTCCTGGAAGGCCTCGAGAAGCTGCCCGGCATCAGCAACTATTTCCAGGGTCCCGATCCATCCATGTGGCGCACCAGCATTCCGAACTTCGCCAAGGTGCGTCAGAGCGAGGTTTACCGCGGCATCGACCTTGTGTACTACGGCAACCAGGGCGAACTGGAATACGATTTGGTGGTTAAGCCGGGGGGTGACCCGGCCAGTATCGAACTGGCGTTTGAAGGCGCCGATGAGATCCGCGTCGACGACGGCGGGGACCTGCTGCTCAGAACGGCACTGGGCGAGATCCGGTGGAAGAAGCCGCTGGCCTTCCAGGAAGCAGACGGAGTCCGCCGGCCTGTCGCCACCGGGTATTTATTGAGGGACCGGGGCCGGGTGGCCTTCCGGATCGCGCCCTACCGGCGCGACCTCCCGCTGACCATCGACCCCGTGCTCGTCTGGGCCACCTATCTTGGTGGCGGCGTGTACGTCGCGCAAGATGAAGGCAAGGGCATCGCGGTGGACGGCGCCGGCAACACTTACGTGACCGGCTGGACCAATGCCAGCGATTTCCCGATCGCCGGCGGTCTGCGGCCGGCCTCTATGCACCTCCTCAGCAATGCGTTTGTCGCTAAACTGGACACAACCGGTTCGACACTGCTCTACTCGACCTACTTTGCCAATAGCATGGGCAGCGCGATCGCTGTTGACCGGGCCGGGAACGCTTACGTCACGGGATGGGCCGGAACCGGCTTTCCCACGGCTAACGCGCTTCAACCCAAAACAGGAGGCGACAAGGATGCCTTCGTGGCGAAGCTGAACGCCTCGGGCTCCACCCTGGTGTACTCGACCTTCCTGGGCGGCAGCGGAGACGATAGGGGTGCCGGCATCGCTGTGGACGGGTCCGGAAACGCGAATATCACGGGCCGAACGGAATCGGCTAACTTTCCCACTGCCAATGCGTTGCAGTCGAAGTGGGGCGGTAAAGCGGACGCCTTCGTGGCAAAGCTGAACCCGGCAGGCTCCGCGCTGGTGTATTCGACTTACCTCGGCGGCAGTGAATCGGACATTGCGACCGGAATCGCCCTCGGCGCTTCCGGCGCCGTTCATATCACCGGGAGCACGTCTTCGGACAACTTCCCCACCGCCAATGCCCTGCAAGCGAAGCGCCGGAGCGCCGAAGCCTACGTCGACGCTTTCGTAACGAAGCTTAACCCTGACGGCTCCGCTCTGCTCTACTCGACTTACCTTGGCGGCAGCGACGGCAGTGCCGGCATCGCAGTCGATCTCTCAGGCAACGCCTACATCGCCGGCTTCACTACCTCAAGTAACTTCCCAACAGTGAATGCCTTACAGCCCAGCCGCGGCGACTACCAAGGTGACGCCTTCGTGGCAAAATTGAATCCCAGCGGCTCGGCTCTGGTCTTCGCCACATATCTCGGCGGAACACAGCAGGACACGGCCGAAGCAATCGCCGTGGACACATCCGGAAACGCTTATGTCACCGGCCGCACCAACTCCCCCGATTTTCCACGCGCCGGTTCCTCGCCATCGTACCAGGCCAGCGGTCAGAACGCGTTCGTGGTGAAACTGAACCCGGCGGGCTCCGCCATGCTGTATTCGACCTATGTCGGCGGTCGCACCGGATCCACCGTTGGCAACGCCATCGCTGTAGACTTCTCCGGAAATGCTTATGTAACGGGTTTGACTGGATCAGACTTCCCCGTGGTCAACGCATTCCAGCCCGCCTACGGAGGCGGCTTTTGGGACGCCTGGGTGGCGAAGATCGCTTCCACCGACCCGCCCGGTTTCATCGCCGACGTGAAGCTGATCGTAGACGGCAAGCCGTCCAATACGGTCACGTTGAACGTCGCCGGAAAGTAGGTCTGGCTGAGATCGAGACTGGCTATCTTACAGCGATGGGCCTGGCGCGCGCTTCCGGCCTGTTCGCCGCGGGCGTCGACCTGCACGGCGTGCACGACTGGAGCACCGAGCTGAACATGCCCCGCGGCGAACCGGAAACGCAAGCGGCCTTCGAATCCTCGCCCCTGGCCTATGTGAGGGACTGGCGCTCGCCGGCGCTGCTGATCCACGGCGATGACGACCGCAACGTGCAATTCGGCCAGACGGTCGCGTTGGTCGAGGCCCTGCGCCGGCAGAAAGTCGATTTCGAGCAGATCGTCTTCCCCGACGAGGTGCACGACTTCCTGACCCACGCCCGCTGGCTGGAGGCCTACCGCGCCGCCGCGGACTTCTTCGGCCGGAAAATGGGCGCCGGCAAGGCCATCTGAATGGCACGGCCTTCAGGCCGTGGGAAGAATGGGGAATGAGTACTCCGTCCCCGGTTTTCGTATACTCGGAAGCGAGCCGAGGTTGAAGAGATGCGCCTGATCGCCGGTCTGGTTCTCGCGGCGTCGCTGGGAGCGCAGGAGCAGGCGCCTCCAGGCTTGGTTCGTGGCAAGCTGGAGAGCCGGGCGGGCACGCTGACCAGCGGCGAGTTGAGCATCCGCTCCGCGGAGGGTCCGCTCTGGCTTTGTTCCTACAACGACAAGACGTACATCGAGCGCGAGCGGCTTCGCATCGCGGCGCCGGGTTTGAAGCCGGGCGATTCGATCGAGATGGTGACCAGCCGGTCCAGCGGCCCGTGTTACGCCCGCACGGTCCACATCCTGACCGATCCCGCGCCGCGAGAGCGCCTGCGCGCGCGGCGGCCGGGGTGGGAGTCGATCGCACCGCGCGGCAACCTGACTTTCGCGGGAATCGTGCTGCGGTTGGACGCGACCTCGATGCTGCTGCGGACGCGGTTGGATGGGCAAAAAACAGTTCTGCTGCGCCAGGACACGGGCTTTGCGGGGAGCGGCCGGACCGTGGATTCGTCCGAGCTGAGAGTAAACACCCGGGTATTCGTCCGGGCCGGGCGGAACCCTTGGGGAGACCTGGAGGCCTACCAGGTGGTGTGGGGAGAAATCCTGCCCGGGCGGTAGGAATCGCATTTCCGAAACCCCAGACGTTCGGCAGACGTCGCAGAGCTTGATATACTGTAGTATTGTAGTCGCTTCCGATTCCATCATGAAGTCTTTTGCCGTTTTCGTTCTAGCCGTGGCCATTGCGCCCGCCGCCGACTTCTACACCGGCCAGGCGGCCCGCCTGGTCATCGGTCAGAAGACCTTCACGTCGCAGGATTCCGGCGCGACGGACCAGTTGCTGGGCGCCGTCGGTGGCATAGCCTACGCCAACGACACTCTCTTTGTCACGGACGCCAACCGGCTGGGCGCCTCGCCGATCAACCACCGCGTTCTGGTTTTTCGCAGCCTGACCCAGCAACTTCCTCAACTTCGCGGCGAGATCCCGCCGGACCTCGCGCGCTGCCCGGTTTGCACGGGCCGGGCGGATGTGATCCTGGGCCAGCCCAGTTTCGAGGCCAAGCCCGAGCTCTCGCTGTCCGACAAGGGACTGCGCACGCCGCTGGCCGTGGCGACCGACGGCAGGGTTGTTGCCATTGCCGACACCGACAACAACCGGGTTCTCATCTGGCGCGGCATCCCGGCGGTGAACGGGCAGCCGGCCGACATAGCCGTCGGTCAGGCCGACCTGAAATCGAACGCGATCGTTCGCCCGCCCACGGCCGCCTCGCTGGCCGGGCCGCAGGGCGTCTGGATCCAGGACGGACGGCTGTTGGTCGCCGACACGTCCAACGACCGGGTGCTGATCTGGAATTCCATTCCGACTTCCAACGGCCAGAAGGCGGACATCGTACTCGGCCAGTCGGATTTCACCATCGTCCCGCCGCAGAACCTGGCGCAGAAGCCGTTCGAGCCGAAGGCCACCACGCTGCTGAGCCCGACTTCGGCGACTTCCGACGGCCGGCGCGTTTACGTGAGCGACCTCGGCCACAACCGGGTGTTGATCTGGAATTCGATTCCGAACCGCAACCAGCAGCCCGCCGACATCGTCATCGGACAGGCCGACATGACCAGCGGGACGGCCAACAACGTCAAGGGACTCTGCCCGCCGGCTGGAAAAGACGACAAGGGCGAAAACACTTATTGGGGCCGCTGCAAAGCGACTCTGTCGTTCCCGCGCTTCGCGCTCTCCGACGGCCGCCGGCTGTTCATCGCCGACGGCGGCAACGATCGCGTGCTGGTCTTCAACCAGGTGCCGGCCGGCAGCGGCGCTTCGGCCGACATCATCCTGGGCCAGATCGCCGACACGATCAACCAGGTTTCCGACGGCGCCGAAGAGCTTCGGCGGTCCAGTTCCGATTCGCTGCGCACGCCGCTCGGGCTGGCCTGGGATGGAACGAACCTTTACGTGACCGACCCGTTCAACCGCCGCGTCATGGTCTTCTCGGTCGGCGACAACGTCATTCCGGTGACCGGAGTGCGGAATTCGGCCAGCCGCGAGATTTACGCGGTGGGCAGCGTGTCGCTGGCGGGCAGCATTAAGGAAGCCGACCAGCTCACGCTCACCATCAAGACATTGGATTCGGTGGGCCAGGTAGTCAGCCACGACTACGTTCACAAGGTCCTCAAGGACGACACCTTCACCAGGATAATCTACGACCTGGTAGCGAAGATCAACGCAGACCAGGGCGACCCGTTCGTTTTTGCCTCGCCGAACATCACGCTGGCGATGATTGTTCTGACGGCGCGCTTGCCAGGTGAACTGGGCAACGGGGTCGAATACTCCGTCAAGGCATCCGACGGCGCGCTGATAACGGCGACGACTGGGGGCGCGAAACTCGCCGGAGGCATGGACGCCGCGAAGATCGCCCCGGGCACGCTGGTCTCGATTGTGGGCGACGATTTCACCGACCAGACGGCCTCGGCGGCACCCGACGCCCAGGTCTTGCCGAAGGAGTTGGGGGGCGTGCAGGTCTACTTCGACGGCATCCGCGCACCGCTGCTGTATGTGTCCCCGACGCAGATCAACACGCAGATTCCATTCGAAGTTCTCGACGTCACCAGCATCAGCGCCTACATCCGCGCCAGGCGAAAAGACGGCAGCGTCACTGTCACCACTCCAACCGCGGTTCCCATCATCCCGCAGAACCCGGGGATCTTTGCCGAAGACGGTCCCGACCCGCGACCCGGTGTGGTGCTGCATTCCTCCAGCAAAGCCACCGGAACCATCTCGGTGGACGGTACGGAGAAAGCAGGCGACGTCGCGACGGTCAAGATCGAGGATCGATCTTACAGCTACACCGTGAAAGATGGCGATACGCTCGAGAGTATCCGCGACGGGCTGATCGGGCAGATCAACCAGGATCCGCTGGTGGAAGCGTATCCGGCGGGTCTGTTCACCCGCATTCGCCTCCGCGCGCGCGTGCAAGGCCCGGCGGGAAACGGCATCGTTTACAGCGGCAACACCCTGGAAGGCGCACAGGTGATTCTGACGGCCACCACGCCCGCGCTGTGCTGCGCCAACATCGCCTACAGCCGCGTGACCCAGGACAATCCCGCCCTGCCTGGCGAGACGATTGTCGTTTATGCCGCCGGACTTGGCCTGGTGAAGCCCGATGAAGCCAGGCTGGCGATCGTGAACGGAGAGGTGTACCGGGGCCCCGCGCTGAACGAGCCGGTCGAGTTCGTCTCCTCGCTTGCGGGAGGCAAGACGGCCAACGTGCTTCTGGCGGGACTCAAGCCGGGCGCGATCGGAATCTACGAGGTCCACCTCGAGCTGAATTCCGACTTGCCGACCAACCCGGCCACCCAGGTGACCATCGCGCAGGACGTCTACGTCAGCAACATCGTGATCTTCCCGCTGTACAACCCGGCCCCGCCGGAGACCCAGCCCTAAAAATGCGTCAGCCTGGTATGGCCCCATTTATTTCGGGGACACTCCCGAAATAAATGGGGCCATACCAGGCTGACGCATTTTTGGGTGTAAGATGGAGCGCGAGAGGTGGAGAATGGCGGATACGGTTTCACGCAGAAGATTCGTCGGGGCGGCGTTGCCCCTGACGGCGTCGTCCTATGGCCGGATCGCCGGCGCAAACGACCGCATACAGGTTGGCCAGATCGGGTGCGGCCACCGGGCGTCCGGCCACCGGCGCATGCTGAAGCTGTCCATGGGGACGGACCCCAACTTCGATTTGCGCGGCGTGTGCGACATCTGGTCGGTGAACCGGGAGAAGGCGGCGGACGACGCCAAGGAACTTTTCGGCAGGCGGCCGAAGACCTACAAATACTCCGAGGAGATGCTGGCGGATCCGGAACTGGACGCCGTGATGATCGGCACCGGGGACCACCAGCACGCCAGGATCCTGGCCGAAGTGGTGCGGGCCGGCAAGGACTGCTACTGCGAGAAGCCGATGGCCAACACTCTCGAGGACGCCAAGCTGGCGCGAGATACGGTGCTGGGGAGCAAGCAGGTAGTGCAGATGGGCTCGCAGTGGCTCAGCGACCCGTACCAACAGGCGGTGCGGGAGATGATCCGAGGCGGAAAACTCGGCAAGATCGTCGCGATCAGCCAGAGCTGGAATTTCAACGGCCCGCGCTGGGACGTCCCCAAGGACCCTAACATCCTGGCCATTCGCGAGGCAGACACGGACTGGAACCGCTGGCTGCTGGGGCGGCCGCCGCGGCCGTTCGACCCGCGGGTCTACTTCGAGTTCCGCATCTTCAAGGATTTCTCCGGAGGCCTGACGGACCAGTGGTTCAGCCACGGCTCGGGGCTGGTTCACTTTTACCTGGACACGTTTATTCCGGACGACATCGTCGCCAGCGGCGGCATTTTCGCCTGGCACGACGTGCGCGAGAATCCGGATACCTTCTCGTGCCTGTCCACCTTCGCCGCGAAGGAAGTCCTGTACAGCTACAGCACTACCTTCGGGAACGCATACGGCGATCACACCATCGTCCGCGGTACGCGTGGCACGCTGTATTCTCCGGGCGGCGAGGGCAGCCCCCAGTGGTGGTTCGTCCCCGAGACCAGAAGCGGCTGGCGCTCGAACACGGTTTTCGACCTGAAGGCGGGCAAGCCGAAGCCCCAACCGGTCACCGTCCCGGGGCACGCGGAAACGCCGCCGGTGTCGCAAGGCGACGACCTCAAGTACCACACCGACGACTGGTTCCGCTCGATGCGCAGCCGGGGGACCCCGAACGGGAGCATCCAGACCGGGTTCGCCCACGCGGTGGCGGTGGTGATGGCCACCCGCAGCTACCGCGAAGGCAGGAAGTTGTACTGGGACCGGAAGAACGAGCGGATCGTGGACCGGCCGGTTGTAACATCCGCGACGTAACCCATCGACGTCCGGGCCGCGTCCAGCATTCCGGAGGAAGGGATGCGTGGACTCGCACTCAGGTCAACTACGTGGTTCCGGCCGGCGCCCCTACCCGTCACTCGGCCGGTTCAGCGACTGGCGCAGCAAGCGCGCCAGCAGCGTCAACGCCGCAACCAGCGCCAGACACCAGGCGGCGAGCGCCCATCGGGCAACATCCGGATAGCGCAACTCGAGTTGGAACGGGAGCAGGCTGATGCGCCGCCACTCCGGCGGCAGGCCCGAGAAAAGCGGCGAAGTATCCGCCTGGCCCGACACTACCAGCCACAGGTTCACAAAGCGTTGTGGGATGGTCCACTGCACGCCGAAGTTTTGGAGTTGCTTCTCCTCCACCCCCAGCATCAGCAGCAGGGAGGCGATCTGCTGCACCACGCTCCAGGCGATCAGCGCCAGCGCGGCGGCCGGCGCGGGCAGGCGCAGATCGCTCCAAGCCATCCACAGCAGAGGCGCCGCCAGCAGGCAGAGCAAATGAACCGGGGTCTGGATGAAGCGGTCTCCCCAGGCCGTCGCTCCGGTCGGCGCGAAGTACTTGGCATAGAAGCAGAGGTAGACGGCAAGCGCAGCCAGAGCGCCGGCGGCGAACGCGCGCACCCGGACGTCAATTCTTTTCCAGAAGGCGGACAGCATCACCAGCGATAGCACCAGCAGCGGATCGAAGAGAAAGATGGAGCTGTCCGGAAACCAGAGCGCGGCTCCGATTCCGTGCCAGAAATTGCCGGCGAACATCCGTCTGCCGGTGATGGACCCAGGGAGCGGAAGGCTCCCCCAGTAACTGCCCAGCCAGTTCCCGAATCGGGCATGTTGGTACAGCCTTTCAACCAAGACGAAGGCGGTCAGAACAGGCAGGAAATTGCGAGCGAAGCCGAGCCACCGCCGAACGGCGTCGCCGGTCCGGGCCGAGGTCCACCGCAGAGAGAGGAACAGGAAGACCATCGCGCCGCCAGTGTCGGCCAGCGTGGTGGGACGAATCAGAAAGGCGTAGCCGAACGCCACGCCGGCCAGCGCGGCGTCGCGCGGGCGCGCGTTGCGCAGCCATAGCACGATGAAATTCGCCCCCGCCAGCGCGCAGGCCAGCATCAGGTTGTTCTCCTGGCAGTTCTGCACGTAGTGAAGGAACGTCGTGGCCAGCAGGAGAGAGAGAACGCCCAGCGCCGAAGGCGCGTGCGGGAATCCTATCCGGCGCAGGAGGAGGTACGCGAACAGTGCGGCCGCCGAGCCGATGAGCGCCTGCGAAAGGAACGCCACCAGCACTTCTCGCGCGCCCTCGGCGACGTGGTCCGACAGCGGCGTCAATCGCCCGGCCGCACCCAGCATCGCCGCCGCGGCCATGTCCGCCGGCATCAGGGTCAACCCATGGCCCATGCCGTAAGTCGCCCGGGGCATTCCGTCTTTGCCGGGGTAGCCGCCACTGAATCCGTCCGCGCTCACCTCCGGCGCGGAGGTCCACCAGGAGCGCGACTGCTGAAGTCTTCGCTTCGGATCGACGCTCACCATGTTGCCGGCGTTCACCAGCGCCGTCAGCAGCAGGATGAATCCCACCAGCCGCGAGTAGAACCCCGGCGGGGCTGTCACACCGAATCGGGAGCCTGGTTGCCGGGAGTCCATGGATACTGCAACTCATGGTAACAGGCGAGTGGCACGGCCTACCTCTTCATCAGCCGCACCGAGCCGTTTGAGGTGCTCAAGTCGATCAGCGGCCCGCCCGAGCCCAGCGTCCCTTCCAGGTGGTTCTTCGACACCTGTCCACCCTTGAGCGTGAAGTCGTAGTCGGACTGGATCCCGCCGTTCGAGGTTCGCGCGATCACTTTGGCGTTCACCGAGGGCGGCAGGCGCAGGGTGATGGATGAATTCACGGTGCTGGCGCGGATCTCGTTGTCATTCAACGAGTCGATGGTCAGGTTGATGGAACCATTCGAGGTGACCAGTTTGATCGGCTTGTGGGCTTCCGGTTCAGCCACGCGCGCCTCGATGCGGGAGTTCGAAGTGGTGGCGTCGAAGGCGCCGCGGACTCCATCGGCGCGGATCGACCCGTTGGAGGTGCGCAGAATCGCCGCTCCGCCGGGTTCCAGAAGTTCGATGCTGGCGTTGGAGGTCTGCGCCTCGACCGCGCCCTTGAGCCGATCCACGCGGACGCTGCCGTTCGAGGTCTTCAGGCGGGCGCTGCCCTCGATGGTTTCCACCCGAATCGATCCGTTCGAGGATTCGATCCGATCGAGTTCGGTGCGGCGGGGCACGCGGATTACAAAGCGGGCGCCCAGGTTGCCCCGGCGCTCGGTGGGCCGGACGGTGCGGATGCGGACGTAGTCGGCGCCCGAGACGATGTCGATCTTAATGGCATCCAGCAACTCGCGCGTGGGAGCGTGCTTGGCGCCGGTGATCTCGACGACGTCGCCTTCACCTCCCCGTATCTCAATGGAACCATTGAAGTTTTCCACCGAAAGCCGCCCGCCAGGCTTCATCTGGAGGGTGCGCTGGAAATCTTCCGTTTGATGATTGACACTGCCAAAATTCTCAATGTCGCAGCCGGTCAGGAGCACCAGCGGGAAAGTCAGAAGAAGACTGATAGCGAAACGAGACATGTCAAGTTCTCCAATCTTTCAATACGCAGATCCCGCCGGTTTGTTCCCCCAATGAAACTGCGTCGGCGCACGGTGTACCATGAAGGACTACGCATGAAGGCTCTCCTGGAAGTCCTGGCGCCCGGGGGTGAGGAGTGGACGCTGGCCGGCGCGATCGATCCGAAACGATTGCCGGCCCACGTCGCGATCATCATGGACGGGAACGGGCGTTGGGCGAAGCGGCGGAATCTGCCGCGCGCGGCCGGTCACAAGGCCGGCATCGACGCGGTCCGCGAGACCGTGGAAACGTGCGCCCGGCTGGGTCTCAAAGCTCTGACTCTGTATGCGTTTTCGGTCGAGAACTGGAAGCGGCCGCGGACCGAGGTGGACACGCTCTGGCGCCTGTTGCGCATCTACTTGCGCAAGGAGTTGCCGGCGCTGTTGAAGCACAACGTGCGCCTGTCGGCCATCGGTCGCCTGGGCGGATTGCCGGAGAGGGTTCGACAGGAGTTGCTCGCGGCGGTGGAATCGACGGCCGCCAAAACCGGGTTGCGGGTGAACCTGGCGATCAACTACGGCGGGCGCGCCGAGCTGGTGGATGCCGTAAACTCTCTCCTGGAGGAGGCTCGCGCGGCCGGGAAGCTGGGGTCCCTGTGCCTGGACGAGGGCCTGATCGCGTCGCGCCTTTACACCGCCGGCGTGCCCGACCCCGACCTTCTGATCCGGACCTCGGGCGAGATGCGGGTTTCGAACTTTCTGCTCTGGCAGATCGCCTACGCCGAGATTTACGTCACCGACACTCTCTGGCCGGACTTCCGGCGGATCGACCTTCTGCGCGCCATCCTCGACTATCAGAAGCGGGACCGCCGTTTCGGCGGGATCCAGGCCGGCGCCGGGCTGAAAGCGGCCCTTCCGGTTGCCCAACCATGAAGCGCATCCTGACCGCGCTGGTGCTGGTACCGGTTGTCGTCTCCGTCGTCCTGGCCGCTCCGCAGTGGCTGTTTCTAACCTTGTTATCGGCCGTGGCGCTGGTGTGTTTCCACGAATACGACAAGATTGTGTCGGCCCACGGCATCCTCAACGCCGGTCCGGTGACCTACGCGGCGGGCCTGGTGCTGTTGCTGGCGCCCCGCGCCGATCTGCCGCTTGTGACTGTGCTGGCCCTCATTGTGCTGGCCCTCAGCGTGCGTCTGGACGACCTGGCCAAGGTCCTGCCGCGCGCATCGGCCGCGCTGCTGGGAGTGGTTTACATCTTCGGCGCCTGGCGCTGCGGCGCGTTGCTGCGTGCCATCAGTCCGCACTGGCTGATGTTCGGAATGGCGGTAAACTGGGCCGGCGACATGGCCGCCTTCTATGTCGGAAGCGCGATGGGCCGCCATCGCCTTGCGCCTCGCGTCAGCCCCAAGAAGTCCTGGGAAGGCGCCGCCGGCTCGGTGGTCGCCGGGGTCCTGTTCGGCGTGGCATACCTCCGCTGGGCGATTCCGGCGGTTCCGATGTGGGAAGCCGCCGCGCTTGCCGCCGCGGTCAACCTCGCCGGGCAGATCGGCGATCTGGCCGAGTCGGCCCTCAAGCGCGGCGCCGGCGTGAAGGACTCCAGCAACCTGCTCCCCGGCCACGGCGGCTGGCTCGACCGCGTCGACAGCACCCTGTTCGGGTTGCCGGCGCTCTACTTCCTTCTGGCGCGGCCGTGGTGACACATAGCGGGGCGGACCCCATAAACGTCAACTTGCGAGACTGACCGGCCGATTCGTGGCGGGATGGGGATTTCGCGACAGCTATGCGATCACTGTGACGGTTCCGCTCAACGCGGCTGTTTCTCAATGTCGGGGCTGACGATTTGGGCATCACCCGCCGCCCGGTTTTTGGGCGGTCGGGTGCATGCCCTGGTTAGGCGATCTTAGCGTAATGAGATCGGCATGAGCCATCGCAGTACGTCCAATGCTCCCCCCACGTTCGCCGGGTCGAGCGGGTACGCCTTCGTAGGAGTCAGAATATTGAGGTACGCCGAAGGCTTCTCGCTAAAACTGCCCATGTCCGCTCGGCGGTACGCCTTGTAGCAGTAACCGTTCGAGACCACAAGCACCGTGCATGAAGGGAATGCCTTGGCGTACCCCTTTGCTTGATCCGGCGCATAGTGGAGGCCTGAAGAAAATGCCTTGGCCTCGATCAAGGCGACGCACTCCTTTTCTTTTCGGTGAAAGGGACGTGAAAAACACGCCGTGTCCACACGGCCACCGCTTACAGGGAACTCGATCTTAAGTTGCTGTTCAGCCCAACCCAAAGCCAGTAGCAGTGGAACGATTAAGAAAGTCCGAGTCTCGTGCTCACGGATTTCGTCCCACTTACATTCATCATAGTAATACTTCGCTAGAACTCGAATTCGCCTGAAGGTATCGGTGAGGTCATCAGCGGCTGACGGGCGGAGGCCTTCCCCGATAAGGAAGCGTAGGATTTCGTCGTCCGTCACAGTCTCCGCTGGTGTTGGTTCGGGCTCGAAGGATCGGATAGGCAGTTGGAGAAGTTGATCCCCGATAGTCTTGTGCTGAGGCTGACGGGTTTGCTGGATGGTAGCGCGGGTGAGGCCTTGGGTGTCCACCGGCTTTTCGGGCACCCGCCAGTCAACGTAGCAGTAGGCACGTAGGTCCCATCCATCAAAGTCGCGCAACCAGTTCTTGTCACCTTCCCCACTATGTTTGCCGTTCCTCTCAACCACCTCACCGGCGGCGACAACCTGTGACAGCCCTCGCTTGAGAAGGATCACGTCGCCGGAATTGACCGCCGTCATTGTGGTGCATGGGGTGTCCCCGCCGACGAAAGCCATGCCGAACCGGATAAACTGGTCGACATAGTCCCGCCCTCTGCTCCCTGCCGCGATCTGCCAGTATTTCCTTGCCATAGATCCATCGTCCGTTCGTCGCCTAACTCCTGTTTATGCCGACCTGGATAAACCCGCGCTCGGTCAGCCTAAAACTAAACCGCCACCTGCGGGCTGCGGGGGGCAAGTGTTTGCCATGTAACCACTTCCGTTCCAATCCACGAGTTTCCTCAACAGTTTCATGCGGACCGGCGGGTCGGCATAATCCCAAGCGTCACGCCGCAGACAGGCTTCCAGAGCCGGTCGAGAGGCTCCAACAGCGGCAGCAACTTCCTCGATTAGACCTCAGTTCGATATGCGAGTCAAGCAATCTGAAAATCCAAACGTAAGATCTAAACGCAGCCCCTCCGGACCGGCGGCACTCCCGTTGCGCCTGGCCGAGCTGTTTCCACAGGAACCGGCCGTCCTCCACGCACCGACGGCCGATTCCTGGCGACAACAGCCCATACCACGACGAAACAGGCTTGCGTCGGTGGGCACAAAAGAGGCTGTGCCGGCCCTGGCGGCGCCGCTCTCGGACCCGCTGCTGGCCCACTACGGCCGCTACGGCCTGGAGACAAACCTCGACTCCTCGGCGGATGACGCTTTGCGCGAGGCGCTGCCGAAGGTCAAGGGAAAATTGCAGGTGGGCGTCATCAACTCCATCGGACATCGCAAGGACGCCAAGGCGGTAGAGGCTCTTGCCAGGCTGCTGCGCGACACCGACGCGGAGGCGGCCGAGGCGGCCGCGGCCGCGCTGGGACGCATCGGCGGCGCCCAGGCGGCGAAGGCGCTCGAGGAAGCGCTGGGTAAGACGAAAGGAGCCGTGCGTACCGCCGTGGCCGGCGCCGGCCTGGTGTGCGCCGAAGGGCTTCTGGCTCAGGGCGAGCGCAACCAGGCTTTGGCCCTCTACAACACCCTGACCCGTACCGACATGCCGAAGCCCGTCCGACTCGCTGCGATGCACGGGATTATCGCCGCGGAGGTTTCGTTGAACCGGCCCAGATAGAAACCCGGGGGCTTGCGCGGCGGACGCCTTTACGGCGGCGCCGGCCGAGGCGCTCGCCCAAGCGCCGGGCGCCGAACCGGCCGCACGCCGGACCGTTCGCGACAGTGGCTGGCCGGAACGAAAGTCTGGAAGGCCATCGCGTCACCGGCGGCCTGTTCGAGGTGGTTCCGGCATTGACCGGGGAGATTCGCAAAGCAAGGGGTTGACGCGTGCGGGATTCGGCCACACTACTGATCCATTGTCCGGACCGCAAGGGTTTGGTGGCGGCGATATCGAGCTTTCTGTTCGCGCACGGCGCCAACATCCTCCACTCCGACCAGCACCAGGACAACGAACTGGGCCTGTTCTTCATGCGCGTCGAGTGGTCGCTGGCGGATTTCGATCTTGGCGACAACGACTTCCGCTCCGAGTTCTCGCCCATAGCCGCGCGGTTCGAGATGCGCTGGCGCCTGGAGTACGCTTCGCGTCCGCGGCCGGTGGCGATCTTCGTCTCGCGCTATCAGCATTGCCTGGCAGACCTTCTGCAGCGCTACCAGAGCCGGGAATTGCCGTGCCGGATTCCGCTTATCCTGAGCAATCACCCGGACGCGCGCCCGCTGGCCCAGTTTTACGGCATTCGGTTCCATCACGTTCCGGTGGAGCCGGGACGAAAGGACGAAGCCGAGCGGCGCCAGCTCGAGTTGCTCGACGCGGCGGGCGTCGAACTGATCGTTCTGGCCCGCTACATGCAAGTGCTGTCGCCGTTCTTTGTGGCCCGTTACCCGGAACGGATCATCAACGTTCATCATTCGTTCCTTCCCGCATTCGGCGGCGCCAAGTCCCACCACGCGGCGTTCCGGCGCGGGGTGAAGCTGATCGGCGCCACGGCGCACTATGTCACCGAGGCGCTGGACGACGGCCCCATCATCGAGCAGGACGTGGCCCGGGTTTCCCACCGGCACGATCTGGAAGATTTCATCCGGGCGGGCCGGGACCTGGAGAAAGTGGTGCTTTCGCGCGCCGTGCGCTGGCGCCTGGAACACCGCATCCTCTGTTACTCGAACAAGACCGTGGTTTTCGACTGAGCGTCCGGCGGCGCCGCGGTGCTATTTTCGTAGTGATGACCGATCGCCAACAAGCCTGGGACATTCTTTGCGAGTTCACCAAGTCGGAGAACCTGCGCAAGCACGCGCTGGCCGTCGAGGCGTGCCTGGCCGCCTACGCGCGCAGGTTCGGCGAGGACGAAACCAAGTGGTCCGTCACGGCGCTGCTGCACGACTTCGACTACGAGATCCATCCCGACGCGCCCGACCACGCGGTGAAGGGCGAGCCGATTCTGGCCGCCCGCGGCGTGAGCGACGAGATTCGCCGCGCGGTCCTTTCACATGCCGGCTACAGCGGCGTCGGCCGCGACTCGCTGCTGGAGAAGACGCTCTTCGCCTGCGACGAACTAGCCGGCTTTCTCACCGCCTGCGCGCTGGTGAAACCCAACAAGAGCATCTTCGAGGTGGAAGCCCGCTCGGTGCGGAAGAAGATGAAGGACAAGGCCTTCGCCCGCTCGGTGAGCCGCGAGGATATTCTGGCCGGCGCGGCCGGACTGGGCGTGGACCTGGATGAGCACATCGGCTTCTGCGTGCGGGCCATCGGGGCCCGGGCCGCCGATCTGGGACTCGAAGGAACCCAGCCCGCTCAGCCCAGCGCCTGAATCTCGTTGTCCAGGTGTGCCAGCGCCGCCTCCAGCACGGTCCGGTAGCGCGGGTTCCGGCAAGCGGCCAGGTCGTTGACCACCCGCCTTCGAGACAGTTCCAGACTTTCTTTCTTGCGCTGCAGTTCGATTTGTTCCTTGGAGGACCGGGTAGCGGCCCGCGCGGCTTTGTCCGTCTCGGCCATCTCGATCTGGGACTCGACCGATTTGCTTTCCCAACCGCGGGCCACGTCTTCAATTATAAAACCTCTGCGATTCAGACGGTAATCCAGGCGCACGGCGGCGGACCACACAGGAGCCGGGGAGCATCTTCCGCGAGGCTCCCAGCCGCCGGATCAACCCAGGCCCGCGGACAAGCCCGCCACGCCCCGGCCTGTGAAAACCCCGTGCCGGACGGCGCCGGTCTGGGGGGAACGTGGCTGATGTATACTTTGAGTAACCTGGGAACCCGGAATGGAAACCCCCGGCGAAAGCGGAGATCCGAAATCCGCGGAAAGCAAACCCTCATGGAACACCGATCCTCCCGACGCAGTTTTCTGACCGCCAGTGTTGCGCTTCCCGCGCTTGCCGCGCCGCAGGCGAAGCCGGTTGGCATGGCCCACCGCACTATCGGAAAGACCGGGCTCAAAGTCACCCCGCTGGGCTTCGGCGGCAGGGGAACCACCGAAGCCGGGGTCATCGAGCGGGCCCTCGACCTGGGCATCAACTTTATCGATACCGGGCGGATGTATCAGAACAACGAGCGCATGCTCGGCGGGGTGCTCAAGGGGAAACGGAAGAACGTCGTCATCGCCGGCAAAACCTCCGCCAAGACCAAAGCGGACGCCCTGGCGGACCTGGACACCAGCCTGCGGGAGCTCCAGACGGACTACCTGGACATCTGGCAGTTGCACGGCAAGACCCGGCCCGAGGAGGTCACCGACGAGTTGCTGGATGTGCTGCAGATCGCCAAGAAGTCCGGCAAGATCCGCTTTGGAGGTATCACCACCCACCTGAACGTGCCGGAGATGCTGGCCGCCATGCTGAAACGGGGCGGCGTCGACGTGATGCTGGCGGGCTATAATTTCACTCTCAAGCCCGAAGTCACTCAGGCGATCCGGTCGGCGCGCCAGGCGGGGATGGGCATCGTCGCGATGAAGGTGCTGGCCGGCGGATTCGCCCGGATTCAGAACAGCGCTCCGCGTTTCGAGGGGAGCTCCAACGCGCTGGTCCAAACGCTGAAACAGGATGGGGCCATGACCGCCGCCATCCGCTGGGCGCTGAAGAACGAATCCGTGGACACCTCCGCTGTCGCCATGTCCGATTTCGAGCAGGTGGAAGAGAACGTCAAGGCTCTTTCGCAACCTTACTCGGAAAGCGACGAGAAGCTGCTGAGCGCGAAGCTGGCGTTTCTGGGCCCCCGGTACTGCCGCATGTGCGGCGCCTGCGGCGGCGTCTGCGACAAAGGCGTGCCGGTGCCCGACATGCTGCGCTTCCTGACTTACGCGGAAGGTTATCGGGACTTCCCGCTGGCCCGGCGGAGTTTCCTCGAACTTCCCGGCGAGGCGCGGCGGATTCGCTGCGCCGATTGCCAGTCCTGCACGGTGGATTGCCCGAACGGGGTCGAGGTGCGCGCGCGCCTGATCCGGGCCCAGGAACTGTTGGCCTGAGAGGTCACGCCGGTTGCTGCTGGGTGAGGCAGTGCAGCGTGCCGAAGCCCAGCGCCAGATCGACGGCGTGGATGCCCACCACCGGGCGGTCCTTGAATAGTTCGCCGAGGATGCCCAGCGCGAGGCGGTCGTGCGGGTCGTTGAAGGTCGGCACGATCACCGCGGCGTTGGCGATGAAGAAGTTGGCGTAGCTGGCCGGCAGCCGGTCGCGCCCGAAGAAGAGCGGGGCCGGCATGGGCAGCGCCACGACTTCGGGCCTGGATCCGTCTTCGAGACGGAAGTCCCGAATTCGCTCCCAGTTTTCGGCCAGCGGGCGGCAGTTGATGTCATTGCGGTCGGTTTCCTTGGCCAGCACTACCGTCGTCGGGTTGACGAAGCGGCAGATGTCGTCGACGTGCCCGTGCGTGTCGTCGCCGGCCACGCCGCCGCCGAGCCAGAAGATGTTGGTCACGCCGAGATATTCCTTCAGCGCCGCCTCGAACTCCTTGCGGCCCAGGCCCGGGTTGCGCACCTGGGTCTTTGGGTCGAGGTAGCACTCCTCGGTGGTTACCAGCGTGCCGCGGCCGTTGACCTCGATGCCGCCGCCCTCGAGGACCAACTCGCGTCCGTTGGATTGCGCGTGGAACAGCCGCTTTCCAAGCCGCCTGGCCGCGGTTTCCGGCACGCGGCGGTCCTTTTGCCAGTCCGGGTATTTGGCCCAGGCGTTGAAGTGGAAATGAACGATCGCGGTTTCCGATTTCCCGCCCGCGCGCCGCCGGACGAACACCGGGCCGCTGTCGCGCGTCCAGCTTCGGTTGGTCGGATGCGCAACGAACTCGACCCGCCCGACATCGGCTCCGGCGCGGGCCAGACACTCGCGGGCCGCTTTCTGTTCGGCGGCGGAGCGGACCAGCATGCGGACGATCTCGCCCGGCGAGATCCTGCGCACCATCTCCGCGTAGACCCAGCGAATGGTGTCGAGCTTGCCGGGCCAGTCGGTGGGGTGGTGCGGCCAGGCCAGCCAGGCCGCCTCGTGCGGCTCCCATTCGGCGGGCATCGAAAAGCCGAGCGCGGCGGGCATGGACCTATGGTCCCAAAAAATGCGTCAGCCTGGTATGGTCCATTTATTTCGGGACAGACAGGTGTGTGCGGGGACAGGCCGGTGTGTCCACAAGGGACACACTGGTCTGTCCCAATAAATGGACCATACCAGGCTGACGCATTTTCGCGGGACCCCGATTTGATATACTTGCTGAGCGGCCGGCCGGGCCGTCACGCCATGTCAGAATTGCGACTGGGCGACGTCATCGACGACTGGTGCGTCAAGTGCCGCCGCCTCACCAACCACTCGATCGTCTCGATAGTGGACCGCCAGCCGGCGAAAGTCCGGTGCCGCTCCTGCTACGCCGACCACGACTATCGCCGCGAGCAGCAACCGCCCTCGAAGAAGGACCTGAAGAAGGCCGCGCTGTTCAGCCAGGTGCTGGCGAAGGTCAATCCCGCGGCCGCGGAAGCGGAAGGCGACAAGCCCGGCGGCAAGCGGTCCTAATCCAACTCGCGGCGCATCTGGCGCTCGATCTCCTCGAACAACTGCTGGCGGTCCACGCCGCCGAGTTCGCGCTCGAGACGGCGCAGAGCGACGCCAACCACGTCCCGATGGTGGAGCAGGGCGCCGAAGCGTTCCTGTTCGGACAGGCGCAGCCAGATGTCGTGCGCGCGCTCGACGTCCTCCGGCCACAGCCGCGGTGGATGCGGACCGAGGTTCACGTAGGCCGACGGCCGGCCCGGCGCGATGACCTCCAGCGACAGCGCGGTTCGCGGTTCCGGCAGCCTCTCCCAGGCCAGGCCGATGCGGCGGGCCAGCTCATCGCTCGGCATGCTCGCCGAAACGCCGGTCACCAGGCGCGAGGCTTTGAGATTCGCGGCGGTCTGCACCATGGCGTCGAACGGGTTCATCGCGGGCACTACCACCAGTTCGACCGGCTTGCCTTCCTTCTCGGCCATGATCACTACGTGGCTGAATAGTTCCTTTTCGTAGTCCGTGAAAAGCTGCTCGTTCGCCAGGGCGTATTCGCCCGCGCCGGCTGAGACCGGCCGCACGGTCATCACCACGATGTCGTGCCGCCGGAGGTTGGTCTTTTCGAGCACCCGTTTCAGGTGCTCCATGCGGACGTACTCGCGGACGGCCACCAGCACGCAACCAGGGCGGGCGTTCACGGTTTCCGAGTTAACGGCCGATTGGTGCTCGAGGTTGAATTCCTCCAGGCCCTGCTTTCCGGCGGAGCGTTCCCTCCGGTTCACGCGTTCGGAAATGATGAACAGCGCGAGCATGACGATGGTGAACGACACGCCGTAGATCGTGGCGACCTGCTTGGTGAGCAGGTTGGCGATGGCGACAAAGAACAACATGAGCGTCGTCGCGCCCAGGCCGATGGGAATCTCGATTCCGCCGACGCGAACATTGATCGGCGTCTTGTATTCCTGGTCGTGGCGCTGGAATCGCAGCGCCAGAACTCCCAGGCCCTTGAGGAAGAAGCTCCACACCACGCCGAAGGCGTATGCCTCGCCGAGCAGGTAGACGTCGCCGCGGCTGGCGACGATGGTGGCCAGTTGGAGGATGGTGATTAAGTTGATGATGCGGGAGGTGGTCCCGAAACGCCGGTGAGGCTTGCGGAAGAAATTCAGCAGCACACCGTCTTCCGCCACACGGTTCAGAATGCCGTTGGCGCCGATCATCGAGGTGTTGACCGCTCCCGACAGAATCAGCGCGCCCACCACGACCACGAAGGCGTGGAAGATCAGCCGGAGGAATTCGGGCCCGGCCAGGTTCATCGCCAGGCCGCCGATCAAGTTGTCGTAATAGTTCTTCCGCGCCGCTTCCGGGATGATCATGCCGGCAAACACCGTGATCAGTCCGGTGCTGATCAGGGCGTAGGTGCAGACGATGTTGGCCGTGATTTTCAAATTCTTGAGCTTCGGGGAGGCGATCTCGCGGTACACCTGCGCCAGCGTCTCGAAGCCGCTCATCGCCAGAAGCGAGTGGCCGAAGGCGATGATCAACCCGGCCAGCGCCAGATTCGGCCACATGGTGCCTTCCAGCCATCCGAGAGACTCTTTGCTGAATTGCAGGTTGTCGTGAGCCGGCAGCGGCGGCAACTGGAACTGCTTCCGCACCAGAATCGTGATCACGCTCCAGACCACCAGGATCACCACCATGACGGTCATGATCTGAAGAATCCGCAGCGCTTTGCCGCTCGACTCATGAATGCCCTTGACGTTCGCCCACCAGAAGTAAAGTGTCACGATGACGCCGAAGGCAGCCGCAAACCAGCCCGGCTCGATGCGGAAATCGAAGTGGAATATCTCGGCGGTTTCGTTCAGCAGGCGCCCCAGATAATGTCCCGCGCTGACCGAGCTGATCGGCCCGGTGAGGACGTAGTCGACAATCAACGCCGAGACCGAGATCTTGGCCATGAACGGCCCCATGCTGTTGCGAACCACGACGTAAACGCCGCCGCGGACGAACATGCCGCAGCTTTCCATGTAGACCGAGCGCACGGCAAAGCCAAACAGCATGACCGCGACGATAAACCACGGGGCGGATTTCCCAATGGCGCGCTCGGCGATGCCGCCGGCGTAGAAGGAAGAGGAAGCGAGGTCGCTCAGGACGATGGCGGCGCCGCGCCAGAAAGAGATGAAGGAAAGGGCGACCGTCGTCGCGACTACGATTTTGGCTGAGACGAGGCGGGGGCCAGGAGTCGTCATGGACTGTTCAAATAATATTCTACGATCATATTGATGGCACAATCCACCGCGTCCGATCTCGCCCGCCGGATTATCGCGTCGCTCCGCGGCCGCGGGTTCCAGGCCTGGCTGGTTGGCGGCTGCGTGCGCGATCTGCTGCTGGGCATCGAACCCGCCGACTACGACGTTGCCACCGACGCCCGTCCGGACGCCGTGCTCGAGCTATTCCCGGGCGCGAAACTGGTCGGGGCGCACTTCGGCGTGGCTCTGGTCGCCGACGGCCAGGCGGAAGTCGAGGTGGCCACTTTCCGCAGCGATCATGCCTACCGCGACGGACGCCACCCGGAAGAGGTCCGCTACGAATCCGACCCGCGCGAAGACGCCAGGCGGCGGGATTTCACGATCAACGCCCTGCTGATGGACCCCGCCAGCGGCCAGGTGGAGGACTTCGTGGGCGGGCGCCGGGACCTGGCCGAGGGCGTGATCCGCGCCATCGGCGACGCCGGGGCGCGGTTTCGCGAGGATCATCTGCGCATGCTCCGCGCCGTTCGCTTCGCCGCGCGGTTCGGCTTTGCCATCGAGCCGGCCACCATGCGGGCCATCCGGCTCGAGTGCGCGGCGATCGGCTCGATTTCGGCCGAGCGAATTCGCCAGGAACTGACTCGCATCCTGACCCAGGGCGGCGCCCGAAAAGGTTTCGAGCTGCTGGATGAAACCGGGTTGCTGAGTGAAATCCTGCCGGAAGCGGCGGCCATGAAAGGCGTCGCGCAGCCGCCGGAATTCCACCCCGAGGGCGACGTCTGGGTTCACACGCTGCTGATGCTGGAAAGCATGCGGGCGCCGGCGCCGGCGCTGGCCTGGGGCGTGCTGCTCCACGACATCGGGAAACCGCCGACTTTCCGGCTGGAAGAGCGCATCCGGTTTGACGGGCACGTCGAAGCGGGTGTGAAAATGGCGGCCGGGATTCTGTCGCGCCTGCGGTTTTCTCTCGACGACATGCGCCAGATCGAAGCCCTGGTGGCCAACCACCTGCGGTTCAAGGACCTCCAGTGCATGCGCGAGAGCAAGCTGAAACGCTTCCTGCGCATGGATCGCTTCGAAGAGCACCTGGAACTGCACCGTTTGGATTGCCTCTCCAGTCACCGGAACCTGGCCAATTACGAATTCGCCGTCCGGAAGCTGGCCGAGACGCCGGTGGAATCGTTGAAACCGGTGCGGCTGCTGACGGGCCACGACCTCACACGCATGGGCTATCGACCCGGCCCTGCCTTTGCGCGCATGCTGGGGGAGGCCGAGGATGCGCAACTGGAATCCCTCATTCGCACGCCGGAAGAGGCGGCCGAGTTTGTCCGGGAGCGTTTCCCGCCTCCGGAAGGCCGCCCGCTCGCAGATTGAGGATTCCAATTCCGCGCCGCTGGGAGTACATTCAATAGGTACCCCGGAAAGGAGACTGAGTGTCGGAGAACCCGGTTCCCGCGCCCGAGGAGGCTGCCGGTTTCGGCGAGCAACTGTCGGGCATGCTGAATATTTTCATCGACCCGGAGGCTGCCGTGAAGCAGGTCCGGCGGAAGCTGTCCTGGTTGTGGCCGCTGCTGATTGCCGGCGTGGTGACCGCCACGCTCGGGTACCTGAACATTCCGCTTACGATTCGCGCCCTGCAAATGAACCCGCCCGGCGGCATGACGGGGGAGCAACTCGAGCGGTCCATGGGCATGATCCAGACCATGCAGAAGGTGGGCGTCTTTGCGAGCCCGGTGATCATGGCCGGAATGCTCGCGCTCAGCGCGGCGATTCTGCTGGGCTCCTGCTCGGTGCTGGGCATGCGCACCACGTTTCACGACCTGTTCTCGCTGGTCTGCCACGGTTCGCTGATCGGAATGCTTCAAACCATTGCCGGGTTTGTCGTCGTCCGGATGAGAGGGGACGAGATCCAGACCGTTGAAGAACTGCGGCCTTCCTTCGGCCTGGGGCTGTTCTTCCACGAAGGCATCGGCAAGCCGGCGCTGGCAGTGATGGACTATTTTTCCATTTTCACGATCTGGTACATCGTGATCTTGAGCCTGGCCCTCGCATGTCTGACCGGGTCGTCGAAAGGCAAGGGTTTTACCGCGGCGGCCCCGGCGTGGCTGATCGGGCTGCTGGTGGTTGTCGGGATCTCGTTCCTGCAGCGCTGAGAGGCGGCACGGCCTTCAGGCTAATGCCCCAAGTTTTTGCCTTATCGATCGGGTCGGGGGCCGGGGGTTTCGCCCCCGCACCCACCCACACCACCCGACATGCGGGTTTACGCAACCCGCGGTTTA
>Ga0315273_10001233_pt1 | contig 28812 bp, 15 predicted proteins | sample YL17G02_0_MG_FD_205753 | JGI IMG/M metagenome (GOLD analysis project Ga0315273, IMG submission 205753) | Sediment microbial communities from Yellowstone Lake, YNP, Wyoming, USA - YL17G02_0 | ecosystem: Environmental > Aquatic > Freshwater > Lake > Sediment | place: USA: Wyoming | collected... | reverse complement strand
AGCGAGTGCGTTATTACCAAAAATGTAATTTCGCCGCTTATCTTTCACACCGCAAGAAAAAGATAACTCAATTAGCGGCTTTCACTCATGACCTTGCGTTGTAATACTAATAAAAGCGAATTGCTTCATCAAGCTTTTGACTATTTCACTAATGATCGGATATTTTCAATTGGACTTTGTGGAACCAGGTCACAGCCCGGCCAGATGGCATCCGCGCCCGCCTCTTTCGCCCTGAGAACTGCTTCCGTTATTTGAGCTTCGTTTCCCTGCCACAACGTGGCGACCGGGTCAATATTTCCAAATAACAACATATCTTTCAACACCGCGCGTGACGCAGTGAGATCGTTCGTCTGGTCCACCGAGATCGCATCCGCGCCGGTCTGCGCCAGCAGGTGCATGGACTTGTTCGTGTTCCCGCATACCGAGAGCACGCGTGGCTTTGGCAAATTTTCCATTAATCGTTTCTCTGCTGGGAATACAAATTGCTCATATTTTGCCGGGCCGATAAATCCCGGCGAACCGCCCATGTCGTGGATGGTGATGAAATCTGCGCCTGCATTCCGATAGACTTGTCCCACTTTTGCGAGGAAAGAGGAAAGATGAAAGAGCGCGTCGATGATGATTTGTGGTTGCTTTTTCATTTCGGTAAACATCGCCGCTGGCTCGACCAAAAACAAAAGCAACGTGTACGGTCCGGGAATCAACCCGCCAATGACCGCTTCGTTTCCGATATCCTTCTTCAACTTTGCGATAGCCTCACACGCCAACCCGATTCGCGAATTGGGGAGTCCAAAGTCAGAAGACTTTGGATTTACTGCAAACTTTTCCAATGTCTGGAGACATTGGAATCCGCTCTCAAACAAAAACTTCTTCACACGTGGAAACTCAAATTCCCCCTTTTCGCGAAAATCAATCTGCGCTCCAAGTGCTTCCGCTTCCACCAGCATATCCAACGGCGCAACTGCAGATGGCAGGCCTGTCAACTTAAACGTACTTGCCGCGGCCCTTGCCATTTTCTCCGCGTCGCGATGGACTTCGTGAAACGCAAGTCCTTCGCGTTCAATTCCTGCCGATGTGACGTGAATCAGCCCGCTGAACGCGGGAATCTTGCCAATCTTTTGTCCTGACAATAAAGTGAGAATCTCTTCGCGCATTATCAATGATAACCACTAAGCCACAAAGTCACGAAGACACCAAGACTATTTATCCTCGTGACTTTGAGTCTTTGTGCCCTCGTGTTAAATTGCATTAGTTTTCACCGCCTTCGCAATTGCGGCGATATGCTCTGGCGTGGACCCGCAGCAGCCGCCGACGATCTTCGCGCCCAACGCAACATATTTCTTCGCGAAGGCAGCCATATCATCAGGACTCATGTCATAGATGGCTTTCTCGGTTTGAACATCCATGCGCGGCACGCCCGCATTTGGCTTGGCCCACATCGGGAAGTTCGGGACAGTGGCCGCGTATTCCTTGAGGATGGCTTCCATGTTCTCAAGCGTGGTGCCGCAGTTCGCACCGATAACGTCCGCGCCCTTCTCTGTATATTTCTTTATTACGTCTTTGGGTTTTACACCCATCATTGAACGCGTACCGCGGTCATAACTAAATGAGACAACGATTGGCAGGTCTGTTGCGGAACGCGCACCTTCGTACGCGGCAGTTGCCTCTTCAAATGAAAACATTGTTTCGATCACGAGCAAGTCCACGCCGCCTTCAGTAAGGGCTATGGCTTGTTCCGCGAATGTAACTTTGACCTCTTCGGCATCAAGCGGACCGTAGGGTTTGATCAGGCCGCCGACCGGGCCCATGGAACCGGCCACCAGCACTCCGGTTCGTGCAGAAGCGGCTTTGTGCGCCAACTCCGCGGCGCGCTTGTTCACTTCGGGCGCGCGGTTTTGGTATTTTGAATCCTTCATCCGCATGCGCGTACCGCCGAAGGTGCAAGCCAGGATAATGTCCGAGCCAGCTTCAACAAACATGCTTCCGAGTTTCAGCACGATATCGGGATTGTCAATGACCAGGTCTTCGGGCGCCTGGCCTGCCTTGAGCCCCATCTTTTGCAAATTGGAGCCAGTTGCTCCATCCGCGACTAGCACTTCCCCTGAGCTAAGTCTTTCCAAAAATTTAGTCATCTTATCTATTCCTTTTTGTTGGTCGAGTAGGCGGTGTTCGTCCGCCATATCGAGACCAACAATTTCCAAAAGTATTTTTATAACAAGGTGGTCTCGATACGAGTTTCGCCTTCGCTCAACTCTACTCGACCACCGAATTTATTTCGTTTTAAATTTGTCTGCCATTGGATCCGTTAAACGATTTGGGATCAAATGTGCGATATGCGGAAATGATTCGCTCATGTGCGGGAAACTCGTGGCGAGCATAAATTGATTTTGGAATTCGGGATCGGTTGGCAGTTCAAAGCGTTCCACTTTGCGCGTCACTGATTCGATTTCTTTGCGCTTCTCCACATTCAACAAAGCGATTCTCGCACCATCGCCCGCAGCGTTGCCAACAGCATAGACCTTGTCCAACTCACAATCGGGGATCAATCCGATCAGCATGGCCTTCTCTTTATCAATGAAACTGCCAAAACCGCCAGCCAAAATAATTTTATCAGGGGTTTCCAAATTACTGCGTTTCAATAATGTGCGTGCCGCAACAAATAAAGCGGCTTTCGCCAATTGGATCTGTCTTACATCCTGTTGGGTGATTGGGATGTCGCGGCCTATGGATGTTTCCTCCGTCCAGGCGATGACATACTCCCAGCCGTTCGCGCCCTCTCGAATACGCTTCGATTCTAACCCGCGCCTGAACTTGCCTCGGGAATCCACAATACCCGCCCGGAATAATTCTGCCACTGCGTCGATGATGGCGGATCCACAAATCCCCTTGACGTGGCCTTTGAATTTGGCATGATCCGTGTTCCAACCATCAATCCCAATAACTTTATATTTTGGTTCAAGAGTTTTTTCGTCAATAAGCACACGTTCCATCGCGCCGGGCGCAGCGCGCATGCCATATTCCACGTGTGCGCCTTCGAGCGCCGGCCCCGTGGGCGTGGACGTGCTGACGAGTCGCTTTTTGTTTCCAAGCACCAATTCGGCATTTGTGCCCACATCAATGATGAGCCAGTTTTCATCCTGCTTATGAGGTTCTTCGGCAAGCAGGACTCCGCTTGTATCTGCGCCGATGAAACTTGCAATAGTGGGCAGGATATGGATGTTGCCCGAGGCGTTGATGTTAAATCCAAGTTCACGTGCTTTGATATCCAGTGAGTGATGTATGGCAGGCACAAACGGTGCGCGTCCTAAATGCGCGGGCGGCAGGTTCAACACGAGATGGTGCATGGTGGAGTTGCCAACCAACACCATTTCGAGAATATCATCCAGTCTTATGTCATTGCGAGCCGCCGTTGGTCGAGTAGGCGAAGCCGTATCGAGACCAGGCGGCGAAGCAATCTCCTCTTCGAGTAGAGACTGCTTCGCGCTTCGCACTCGCAGTGACTTATTTGCCGTTTTAACCGCCTGCTTGAGTAATTTATTCAGTGTGTCAATCACAGCCTTATGTAATTTTTCAAGCCCATCTTCGTGCTCGATCGTGTACTGAATGCGCGACATGACATCTTCGCCATACACGATCTGCGGATTCATCTCCGATTCCGCCGCAAGGATTTCACCTGTCCTTAAATCGCACAGATACAAGGCAATGGTAGTCGAGCCGATATCCACAGCCGCACCGTAACTTTCCTCCACCAAGCCGGGCTGAACCTGGATGACTTCCTTATCCTGCCACACGGATACAGTGACCCTCCAATCGGCGCGGCGCAAAGTTTCTGAAAGGGTGCGCAGGCAGACGTAATCAATCTTCAGGTCATGCCAACGCGGGAGGTTCTCTTCGCCGCGGCGGATGAGTCCCATGGAAGTTTCCAATCCCTTGGCAAGACGTTCCCAATCTGCGATGGGTCTTTCCAAATTGGGCGGGGTCATTGAGACGAGGTACTTGCGAATGGACGGCTTGATCTCGATCTCGCGCTGCGTGGCCGATTTGCGGACAATTTGCTTGTTGCCGCGGCTTTCTTCGGGGACATTGATGAGCACATCCCCCTGTATCTTGCATTGACATGAAAGACGTACCTGTCCAACTTCCCAACCTTTGCTCTTCAGGAGATTGGGCCTGCGCTTGAAATACGCGGCTTCTGCCGGTGTGACTGGTGAAACATTCTCGCGCTTCGAGTCAATGTTGTACTTCTCGAAGCGGCCTTCTTCAATTACGACGATACATTTTCCACAAGTGGCATTTTCCGCGCAGATGGATTCGATCTCCACGCCCAGATCACGCGCGGCCGAACGGATGGACTGGCCTTCTTCCACTTTTCCGCGGCGGCCGGAGGGTTGCAGGATGATGGTGTGTTTTTTCATAATGTTGACAATGGACGATGGATGGATTGTAAGAGATGAAAGGATAGTGGTCAATGGAAAATCAGCCCCGTATTACGCGTGCTTATCAGACATGTACCCATCGGGAATGTTGTAATCGAACTATAAAATAGATGGCGATCCAAATCCAGGGAGGACACAATCCCCTTGCATTACACCAACTGCTTCAACCGTTTACACAACTCGCGCATGACAGCCATGCTGACCTCCGGCCGTTCTCGCAACAAGCTCTCGAAACTCAGGCGGTCAATGCAAAGTATACGCACATCACCAACAGCAAGGACAGAAGCGATACGCGGGCCGCCGCTGATGATGGACATCTCACCCACAACATCACCTGCTGAGCGGTGTGCAATCTCCTTTTCTGATTCCCCATCATGGCTGACCACTATGCGTACATCGCCAGAGATGATTACATACATTTCATCACCCGGCTCATCCTGTTCGCAGATCATATCGCCATCTACAAAGTCCAGTTCGGTGGAAATCGACGCCACGCGTTGCAGGTCCGCAGGCGATAGGTCTGCAAGCAAAGGCACGCGCCGCAACAGCAGAACACGTTCCATCGTTGAAAGTGTGGTCAGGTTTTCCATAGGTTGTTCCTTTATAAAATTTGCGCAGGCGCGAAGCCATTCATCTTTTTCGTTCATCAAATTGGCAATGACTTCCTGGGCGTTTAGGTTAGGTCGCGCGTCTTGAACTGATTCCCAAATCCGAAACAGCGGACGAATGAGTGCGGCATCACGAATAGACTCAAGAGTTTCGAGCGCGTCCGAAATCTGACGCTGACTTTGTAAGTTCTCAATCGCAACGGAAATTGCTTCGTGGTCACCGAGCAGGCTCAACGCTTTTAGTGCATGGATGCCGTCACGGCGTGCCCTGCTCGAAAGTGAATCTGCCAGCAATTGTATGCGTTCATTTTCAATACTGCGAATGGCAAGACGCATATCTTCAAAGTGGATGGAAGATTCGACACGGCTTTTGACATACTCCCGCACATGTCTCGCTTCTTTCAATGCTGGAAGTTGCTCAAGCGCAAGGAGCGCTCCCTGCTCTGAATCAAGTTCCGTTAAAGAACCCAACACCACAGGCAGACTCGCGTCCCCGATTTTTCCCAATGCTGAGGCAACGCTTGATTTGAGAGGAGAATGCTCTGTGGCCAGAGCGTTTTTCAGTATAGGAATGGCTTGATCTCCACATGTCGCCAATGCAGAAGCGGCGGCGCATCGTACAGCAATTGGTGCATGTTCATCGTTCAATTCGTTTGTAAAAAGGATGAGCGCGTCTGGGTCGCTGACCTCAGCAAGTGCATTCAAGGCCATCACGCGTTCATCCACATCCCCGAGCATGGACATCTTACGGAGCAGGTTTCTGGATGGATGAGATGGGTCAATGGATAGCAATGCGACAATCGCGTGCACCTGGACTTGTGATTCTTCATCATCGAGCATTTTTGTGAGCAAGGCGGTCAGGCCGCGCGGGTAGGGAGTCAAAACACGAAGGGTATCCACTGCCTGGGCGCGGAGGATAGGCTGAGGGGCAGAAAGAAGCGATGCAATGTCGAGTAACGCGGAGGATGCTTGCAGGCGCGAGAGTCCTTTTAACGCGGAGATGCAAACGTCCATGTCTTCATCAGAAAGAGCATGAACGAGAGCGTCCATTGTGGAGGAAAGGGAAATCACGCTGATGATTTCGGTTGAAACGCGGCGCACCATAGGGTCAGGATGTTGCATACCCTCGAGCGCGGCGTGGATTGCGGCGGCATCGGGTCGGTTGTCGCGACCAAAAAGTGTGGGGCGGCCTTTGCGGAGGGAATCAACAAGCGCAAAATTGTAGGCGCGGCCTGCGCGCCAAATAACAAAAGTGGTGGCGATGGCGGATGCAAGCCCAACGATGGCGAGTTGCTGTGACGAAAAAGCCTGCTCGCCGATGATGAGGATCATGCCAGCAATGAATGTGCCCGCTTGTGAGGGGATACCATCAATGAAGGCGCGAACTTGATCACGGCGCGCGGGGGGCGCGGCGTTGAACATGGTCTGATATGCGGAATCCGCAATGCCCGAAAGCCAGAGCATTTGCATGAAACGAAACGCAATGATGACAGCGAATGTGTCCGTGAGCGTGAGACTACCGAAACCGATGAGATAAATGATCGGCAGGGCGAGGAGGGCGTTCATGATGCCGAAGCGCGTATACAGGCGATTGGCAAGAAAGATCGAAGTGAGAAAGGCCGCGGCGGTGCTGAGACCGTTGAAGAGACCGAGAAAACCCGCCAGCGCGTTTTCATCGGGATATTGTGTTGTGGCAGATTTGGAAAATGGCAATGCAATGGAAAAATATAAAACGGAGAAAAGGATGGCTGCAAGAGAAATCCAGCGCATCAATGCAGAACCGCGCACGAATTGATAGCCTTGTTGCATTTCCTGAATGAGTGAGGTTTGTTTTTGTTTGCGGCGGGATGAGCGTGCTGGTTCGGCGGGGACGCGATCCTTCAGCAAAGCGCGGGTGAACGCGAAGGCAAGTATCAACATCCCAGCCCAAACCAGCAGAAGATTTTGCGTGCCAATCAAGTTGACGAGGGTGCCTGTGCCAATACCACCGATGACCGCGCCGAGGATGCGTCCCGCGTTGAAAAGCGGGAAGAGCCGCTTCGACTGGCGTGTATCGCAGACTGTCCCTGCAATACCCCAAACAACCAGGCTAATGAGCGAGTTGATGACTTCCTTGCCGAGCCACAGAATTGGATAAACCAGATTCCATGTGCTGAATAGTGTCATCCACGCAATCACAGTGAGAAGCGCAATCGCGATGGGGATGAAGATATAAAGGTTTTCGCGGCGGACGCGCCCGAGTAATGCTGTGATTCCAAGTGAGGTCAGGAAGGATAATATTCCCAATATCATGTACATGTAGGGCAGGTATTCCACGCCAAAGCGCGCAAAAAATAATGCTTCGACGCCTGTGCTTCCCAGCGTGAATCCAGCCGAAGTGAGCAGCATCACGCCGATGACGAGGGTAGTCATGCGGCTTTCGTCTGTGTGGATGTTTAAGAGATCGCGGAGTCTCTTTCCAAGGACTGTCATGTGGATGTGTATTTTCCTGGTAGGTGAACCCGGTTTCCGGCGTTGTTTATTGTGATTGAATAAAAGTAAAGAAGATTATCATTGATTTGCTTTCCTTTTTATTTACCCAACGCCAACTGGATCGCCTGTTCTATCGATCAAATAGTTATTTTGCACGCAGGACTCTTACGCTTGCCAAATCGCTCTTGCCTTTAAGTTCCAGTTCGCGCTTCTCCAATTCTTTGGTGTCAATGTTCGCCGCATCGCATGTCGCTTCGCTGATCAGGACTTCGCCTGCGCCGGCTTTCGAAGCCAATCGTGCCGCGATGTTTACATTGTCGCCCAGCGCAGTAAAATCCATCGAGTCTCCACCCGCCCCGGCGATTGAACCTACCCAGGCTATGCCTGTATGAATGCCAACACCGATCGGGACCCAGGCTCCGCCAGGCTGCCCATAGCCCATGACTTGTAACAAGGCCTGGCCAGCTTCCACTGCACGACGGGCATGATCCCTGCCTGCAAAACCGGGAAAAAAGAGGGCTGTGACTTCATCCCCGACCAATTTGTCGATAAATGCATCAGCTTGCACAAGGACGTTTATCGCCTCTTCGTAGAAGCGGTTCATCAAACGGCTGAATTCGGTCGCGTTCATCTTCTCAGCCAGGGAGGTTGAGCCGCGCACATCCACGAACAACATGGTTAATTCAATTTCTGCGCCGCCCTGATGTTTACTGGCGTACGTCTCACATGCCGCACAAAAGTGAGGGTTTTTATTTGACGGGCGTTTACCGATCAAACGCATGAATGGTGCGCCGAATCCTTGAAAAGGAGCGTTACATATTTTGCATCTTGGGTTGGACGGAATCTGGCCAAATAAATGATGTACGCGGCCAAGCATTGGTTCGCCGCCTAATAAGGATTTCCGCCAGATCTCATTTGCGGATTCATTCTTCCTATTCTCTTTATTTGAATCATTCGAATGCGATGTTTGTGCCATATCATATTCTCCTATTCAATACATGATCGATAAATTTCAGGGTTTGGTTAAGAAATTATCAATCCAACACCAACTGGATCGCCTGCTCCATCGTCATGGACCTGCCATCCGCCCAGAACGCGTTGAACTCTGCTTCAGCGAGCATGCCGCGGAGTCGACTCGTGAATTGCGCTTCTTCAGCTTCTTCTTCGTCCGTTCGTTTATGACCTGTTACCTCACGGATTGCCTCTGCCGCGGCGAATAATTTTGCGGCGCGTTGGTGTTCTTCCTCCACGACGGCGATCATCGCAATACATTCCAGTTGATGTGCCACGGCAGGACGGTTGCCGTAATCTTGAAAAGCCTTGATGGTTTCCCGATAGGTTTGCTTGGCTTCGCTGTAATTACCCATGGCGCGTTTTGTGTGCGCGATCTCGGAAGTCAACCCCGTTATCATGCCCTTGTGACCCATTTGCTTAAATATCCTGAGTCCTTCCTCAAAGTGACGCTGGGCACGATCGAAGCGACCCTGAGACCGCGCACCTATCCCCATCCCCATATTGAGAAAACCAGATTGAAGTGATATGGTTCCCTCTACCATAATCGGCAGAAACAACGCAATGTACTTTTCAGCCTCTTGATAATTACCATGTATTGATTCCCAGCGTGCCAGGTTGCCGTAAGCCATACCCATCCCAGCCTTGTAATTGAGCTCTCTGAAAATTTCAAGCCCCTCCTGTGCGGTGGCATAGGTATCGTCGGCTTTGATCATGGCGGATGCGTTCGCGTACATTTCCAGACCCAAGCCTACCATGTGTTTATCATCGAGTTCGCGGGCGATTGCAATGGCTTCCTGCAAGGTACTGCGCGACAACATGATTTCATTCGTGCCTTGCAGGAGTGTTCCCAGGCTAAAACACCCATGGACATAAATCACTTTTCGAAGGCCGTTCGCATCACCTTCCACGGGCGGCAAGGCACGAAACTTCTCCATTGCCGTTTTGAGCATGGTCGTTCCTTCTATCAGTCCTCCCATCATGCTCATGCTCATCGCCATGTTCGCGGCGAGTTCCAATGCGCCTTGAACATCGTTTTGCGAACCCCATTCGAATGCCGCGCGCAGGTTTTCCACTTCCACTTGCATGGATTTCAATCTTTGTATTTCAGTTTCACTTGTGAAGCGAGAGACATCCCATAAACTGCTCGAAATATTTTTATAGTGGATAAAGTGCCGATCCCGCGCTGCCGCGGCTTGCTTCGCTTCGAATAACTTTTCTCTCGCGTATTGCCGAATTGTCTCTAACAGGAAATAGCGCATCTCGCCGTTATGTTCTTCGGTCACCACCAACGACTTGTTGATGAGTCCTTCGAGATGTTCAATGGCATGCGGGTCAGCGGATACCGCTTCGAGCGCGTCCAACGTCCAGCCGCCGACAAAGACCGATGCGATTCGCAGGAGTCCTTTTTCTTCTTCGGAGAGTAAGTCATAACTCCAATCAATCAACGCCCGCAGAGTCTGTTGACGCGGCAAGGCGGTGCGACTTCCGCCCACGAGTAGGCGGAAGAGGTCATCGAGGCGTGCCGCGATCTGGTCAACGGAGAGGAGCTTCGTCCGCGCGGCGGCGAGTTCTATCGCCAAAGGAATGCCGTCGAGACGGGAGCAGATTTTGGCGACGGAGGATGCGTTTGAATTGGTCAGAGAAAATTTTGGGTTGGCGGCGCGGGCGCGTTCCACGAAAAGGCGCGTCGATTCGGAATCCGCAAGCGAAGGGGTGTGATACGCCATCTCACCCGCAATACCCAAGGCTTCACGACTGCTGGCAAGGATCTTGAGTCCCGCGCATTGATGCAGGAGATCATCGGCAAGGCGCGCGCAGGCGGCGATGAGATGCTCGCAGTTATCGAGAATGAGCAGGAGCTTTTTATCGCGTAGATAATCGGTGACAAGATTCGCAAGGGAATTGAAAGGAGATTCCTGCAACCCAAAGGTTTGCGCCAACGCAGGGATGATTTGCGATTCGTCACTGAGCGGCGCAAGTTCGATAATCCACACGCCATTGGCAAAATTTACAAGTTTCTGTGTGCCGACTTCAATCGAAAGACGAGTCTTGCCTGTGCCGCCTGAACCTGTCAGCGTGACGAGACGTGACGAGTTGAGCAACGCTTTGAGTTCAGCAATCTCTTTTTCGCGACCGACGAAGGATGTAAGTTGAATGGGGAGGTTGGTTGTTGCGAAAGAGATCGAATTGAGCGGTGGGAAATCTTTCTGCAAATCGGGCGCAATGAGTTGATAAATTTTTTCAGGTCGAGCCAAGCCTTTGAGATAATGTTCGCCAAGCTCGAGCAGGGTACTATCTTTTGGCAAATGCTCGCGCACAACCTGTGCGGTGGTTTCAGAAAGCAGGACCTGTCCGCCATGTCCGATGGACATGATGCGCGCGGCACGGTTGAGGGATTGCCCGTAGTAGTCGCCGTCGCGCAGTTCGGCTTCGGCGGTGTGCAATCCCATACGCACGCGTAATTGCAAGACTTCCGAAGTTTCCGACACTTCGGAAGTCTGACTGAACGCGCGTTGCGCTGTGAGCGTGGTAATGACCGCGTCGATGGCTCTTTCAAAAACAGCATGAACGCCATCACCGGTGGTTTTGATGATATATCCTTGATTTGATTCAATGGCTTCCCTCAAAACCAAATCATGCCTTGCAAGCGCGGCTTTCATCGCTTCAGGATGTTTCTCCCAAAGTTTGGTCGAGCCTTCGATGTCGGTAAAAAGAAATGTGACAGTTCCGGTTGGAAGCATCCATTAATTATGACACAAACAGTCCATTTTGCAAATGTTTTTTGGGAGTAAAGTGAAAAATTTCCTCCATCAACCTGAAGAAGAGTGAGATTGAGTCTAAGCGTTGAAACTAAACCCCCATTGTGACAGCCCTAAATTTATACCCGTATATTTGATATGTGCCTCGCGGGACAGATCTTGATGAAACTGTAAGTCAGATTACAAGCCAATTATGATTGATTTTTGACGTGAATTCCAATGCTTATCCTTTAGCAGTTATGCGAGTTGCAGGGTGGGGATTAAAGCTTGAATCATTTGGTTGGGATGAGACATTTATCTTCGATTCTCAAAAGGGTATAATGAAGTCTGCAAATATGCAGATTTCATCTTTGATATCGCGCTCTGGTAAATACTTTCTCGCCATTGGGTCGATCGCTTTCATTACGGTGATCTTCTTTGCCTTGCGAGAAGGGCTTGATGCAACCCTAATTGCACTATTGTATTTGATCCCTCTTGGCTTGATCACTGCTTTTTGGGGGCTTGGCCCCGGCATCACCAGCGCGTTGATTATGTTCATTACGTTCAATTATTTTTTTATTCCACCTTATTACACGCTGGCGGTTCATCGCCCCGCGGACGTTGTCATATTAGTGGTTTTTCTAGTCGTGGCGGTGGTGATCAGTCAACTTGTTGGGCGAATGCAAGCAAGTCTCGTCGCGGCCACCGCACGTGAACGCGAAGCCACGCAACTATATGAACTTAGCACCGCATTGACTGGCCTGCACGACGACCATGCCATTGCACAAATCCTCGCCAAACAGGTGCAGGCCGTTTCGCAAGGCGAGTATGTGAAACTCAATATTACGGGCACGGAACCTTTTGCTTTTCATTTGCCCGAAACTACATCACCGACCCGCTCTCCCGAATTTACTGTCCCCATTCAGGCGGCGAGAGGTGTTCTCGGGGAGATTCTACTCTGGAAGGCCGCGCCAGCCATCTCATCCAGTGAGAAGCGCTTGTTGCAAACGTTTGCCAGTCAGGGAGCATTGGCTCTTGAACGCGCACGTCTCGCGCAGGCAGAGTCCCGCGCGAAAGTTCTTGAAGAGAGCGATCATCTGAAATCCATTCTTTTGTCCTCTGTTTCGCACGAATTGCGGACGCCGCTTTCCACCATCAAAGCCGCCGCTTCGAGTTTGCGCGGACGTGAAGTCAGTTGGGATTCGCCAGCGCGCACCGAATTGATCGCGGCGATTGATGATGAGGCCGACCATTTGAATATGTTGGTTGGAAACCTGCTCGATATGTCGCGCATTGAATCGGGCGCTCTCAAGCCAAAACGTGAGTGGAATATTTTGTCTGAGATCGTGGGAAGCGTGCTGGCGCGCATGAGGTATTCAGCGGAGGAACATAAACTTGAAATTGATGTGCCGGAGAGTTTACCGTTCATGCCTGTGGATTACGTTCAGATGGAACAGGTCTTCACGAATTTGGTGAGTAATGGTTTGAAGTACGCTCCTTCAAATACCGTGATTCGTATTCGAGCAAACATTGAAGGCGATACAATTCACGTGCAAGTCAGCAACCAGGGACCGCAAGTGCCGCCTGAACATTTGGAACGCATCTTTGATAAGTTCTACCGCATCACTTCCGCGGACCGGGTGACGGGTACCGGGCTTGGGCTTTCGATATGCAAAGGAATCATCGAAGCGCATGGCGGACACATCTGGGCTGAGAATGTGCACGATGGGCTGGCGTTTAATTTCACTCTTCCGCTCACATGGGAGGGCGCAGCACCTCCTCAACTTCCAATGGATACGGAGACCGAATGAACAACGCGCCGCACATCCTTGTGATTGATGATGAACCGCAAATTCAACGCGCGATCCGCACCATCCTTACTGAAAAAGGATTCAGGGTGACAACTGCGAGCCGCGGTGAAGAGGGCCTAACCCTCGCCGCGACGAACGAACCCGATATCGTGATCCTCGATTTGGGCCTGCCCGATATGGATGGTGTGGAAGTCTGCTCCCGTCTGCGAGAGTGGACTCAATGCCCGATTATCATTCTTTCTGTGCGTGATAGCGAACGCGATAAAGTCTCTGCTCTTGATAAGGGCGCCGATGATTATCTGACGAAGCCGTTTGGAATTGAGGAATTGCTGGCGCGTGTGCGTGTGGCGTTGCGTCATTCGACGGGCAGGCAGGGCACACAAAGCAAAGTGATCAAAGCTGGGTCGATCACGATTGATCTTGTGTGGCACATTATCAAGCGCGGCGAGGATGAAATCAAATTGACTGGCACAGAATATAAGCTCCTTGCTTATCTTGCCGCCAATCACGGACGCGTGCTCACGCATCAAAGCATCCTCATACAAGTTTGGGGTCCTGCCGATGCCGATCACACTGAGTACCTGCGTGTTTATATGCGCCAACTCCGCAAGAAACTCGAAGCCGATCCTGAACGACCGCAGTACATTCTCACTGAGCCTGGAATCGGCTATCGCTTTATTGCGGATGAGTAGACAATGACATGAAACCTGATACCTTACAACGCCCTTGCAAAAGGGCGTTTTTATTTGTTCTTTATACGATTGGCCGAAATTTTTGTCACCGTTTTATGCGGAATTGATAGGATTTATTTATCTGTGAGGTGACATGAACAAACTTGACGTAAGTTCCCCTACTTTTACATTATCCCCCGCTTCCCAGTTGGGTCCGAATCCTGGTCGTCTAATTGTCCTTTTCCCTGCATCCGAAACAGACACTCCTGACCTGGCTCATCGAATTTGGGAAATCGCCCGGTCGTTGCAACTGAACGTTCTGCTCTTCAGTCTTTCCAACGATTTCGGTGAAGAAGCCCATCTTCGACGCAAATTGATTACCATGGCCGCCATTATCAAAGACCCCAGTGTGTCCACTGACATTATGATCGAACAAGGAAATGATTGGGTGGGGCAGCTTAAGAAGATCTTGCAGGCAGGTGATATTGTGGCGTGTTATGCAGGCCAAAAGGTGGGACTCATGCGCAAATCTTTGGATCAAGTTTTGAGGTCCAGCCTGGAAGCGCCGATTTACATCCTCTCAGATTATCAACCCGTCAGGAATCCAAACTCAACATTTATTTCGCGGGCGTTATCCTGGGTGGGCTCGTTGGCAATCATTGGCGGGTTTTTCTGGGCCGAGGCGAACCTCATCCAGTTGCCGCAGGATTGGGCGCACACTGCATTGATTTATTTTTCCGTTGTCGCGGAAATCGCCCTCGTTTGGGCGTGGAATTCGTTCTTAGAATAATTCAAATTCATCTTTTTTAAATAGGTTAAGAATGTCCGAAACAAATCCAAATCTTTTGTCAGACCGTCTGGTGGAGGAATGCAAACGTCAGCAGGCATTATTTTCCGCACAACCCGCTATTGTCCAGCGCTTTCTGGAAGCGCAGGGAAAACAGATCGCGGAAGCCATCGTCGAGGGCGACTCCCAGGTCCATTTTTCCCTGCCAGATCGAATTGTTTGCACGTTCGAAAATGTGGACCAGCCCGCGCTGGTAACCATCCCGCAGAATCAACGCGCGTATTTGGCAGGCAGTTTTATGAATCGCCTGCGCAAGGTGGAACTTTACAAGCAGCTTCGTCACTCGCTTGCCGAGTTGGAGCAATCGCCAGACCGCGCTGTATCAGTCGCGACGAGTCTGTTGCGTCACGCCGCTGTGATGCACATGGTCCACGATCTGCTTCCTGCGGGACGAACCGTAGCATACAAACTTGCGGATGATGGGGAAACGATTCCCTTCGTGCCTGAAGATGATGCCCTCGAACCGGAATCAGCCATCACCGCTGCTACCGATGCGATTGCTGAGGAGGGGAAAACGGAAGTGGGACGCGGCGAGCTATTGGTGCCGTTTGTCCCTTATGCCAGAAAATTTTTCCTGCTCCAATGGGTGGCATTCGACGGGAACGGCGATTTGTTGGTTAAGTCTGTGGAAGAGGCGGAAGCGCACATCAAGTCCATGCAGAGATTCATGGAAGTGCTGTTCCTCGCGGTGGCTCTCTCGCCCTACATTTCAGCGGACGAAGAATACGCCAAGAAGCGTTATGGGATGCTCGGTCAATTGGTCAATCAGGGACGCGCGCTGGCAATCTATCAGGTCAAAGAGATCATCGCCCAAATCAAGGGACGCGCCGCCTCTGGCAGCTTGAACCGGGGACTCAGCCTGAGCCTGCCATATTTCGACGACCAGCTGCTCCGTGTAGATATCACGAAGTTCGAAGTCATTCCCGCGGGACGCATCATGTTCGTCCCTGCCTTTGTTGTGCGCGCCGTTCGCCAGGAGGAAGTGAAAGTCAGCCAGGATACGCGCTTCAACCCATCCACCCGCAAACACCTGCTTCATTTGCTTGAATTGCTCGAAAAAGCATTTGAAAACTCATAACACATCAAGGTCAATCAAATGTTCTTCTCCATTGCCCTGTTAATCGTTATTGTATTTGTTGTCGTGCGTGCAGCGCCTCTTGAAAACCCGGAAGACGCTCATATCCACGGTGCAGGCCAGATCGGTTTATTGGCTGCCATCGCCCTGTTTGGCGTGGATTATTTCACCTCTTATTTTTATGCGACAGGCGAAATGATGAACGCCTTGCATCCATATGGTTTACAACAGTATGGATACATTGCGGTCATGGTGATTGCCATTGCGAATGCCGTCTTTGGCTTCCTCTACATGTACTCACTTGGGACCTTCAACGAAGGCGGCGGTTCGTACACCGCTTCCATGCGTTATCTCTCGCCTGGGTTAAGTCTGGTCGTGGCGGTTGTCCTCATCCAGGACTACATTTTTACGATTGTTGTTTCCACTTTGTCCGGCGTGGATCAATTGCTTTCACTTACCAATTCATACAGCATATTTTGGCTGATCCGTTTTGGATTGGGTGCGACCATGGCCGCCATCACCTGGTATTTGACCATTCGCGGCCGCGGTGAGTCTGCACGGATTGTCTTCATCATGCTGGGCGTCTTCGTTCTGATGACCATCATCATGGCGATTGGACTATTCATTGCCCGGGGAAAAGGCATTCCGCCTGTTGTATTTGTTGAGCCTGAAACAACCCCCTCCTTATGGCAGGCTTTTTATCACATGCTTTCAGCCTCGATGAAAGGGTTGGTCGCGCTTAGCGGCCTGGAAGCGATGTCCAATGGCATTCAGTTTGTAAAGAACGAGGACTTCGGTTTGGTGAAGTGGGGGAAGAAGCATATGCCCAAATGGATGGGGCTTTGGAATTTTTACAGTGGAAAATCTGGCATTGGGCGCATGGTGCAGACTTCATTTTTGTTCTACGGCGGAATTACAACATCTTTTCTGGCTTACTTCGCGGTTCATTTCAACGTCTTTGATGGGACACTTGGCCGCAGTCTCGTTGGAAACCTGTCTTTCATTGGCTTCAACCAAATCCCAGGCGGCGTCATCATGTATTGGGCGTATCAAATTCTCGCAGTAGCGCTTCTCTCCGCGGCATCCATGACAGCCTTTCAGGATTTGCAGGCAACTGCCTGGCGTGATGTGGCCATCGGTGAAATTCCCGAAATTGTTGTCTATCGTAATCCACAAGGCACTTTTACACGCTCTGTGACCGCCGGATTCATCGTCGCTGTGATCATTCAATTCCTTGTCAAAGGCAATACAGGCGCAGCGGTTCCCTATTATGGAATTGGCGTTTTCATGCCGATTATGGTGATGGGCTTTGCCATGCGAAAGCATGTTTTGGCAACAGCAACAGGTAAGATGAGACGCTGGGGAAGTTTTGGCACTGGTTTTGCCGGTGTTCTTTCAGGCATTGTGTTTGTTGGACAAATTGTGGGCAAGTGGACAGAGGGTGGATGGGTTGTTTTGATCACTTTCTCCTTGCTCGTGCTGGCCGCGAATGCCTTGCTGATTTCTCCCATCGGAATTCGCGATCCAAAAACGATCCACCGCATTGTGCGCGAGAAAGCGCGCGTGCAGGGTTCGATGGCATCCATCGTTGAGTGGCAATCACTTAAGATGCAGGAATATCGTTATTCCTTGCGCGAACGGATCCTGATCGGTGTGACGCGTTTCCTCGAGTGGTTTGGAGTCCGCCGTCCACTCCGCTTTGAACCTGTGCCTATTCCAGCGGGCGATTACGATCACGCCCTGCACAGCGATCACCCAGAAGCGCCTTCCTTGCTCGATCAGTATCTCGATCATCCCGAACCGAAACTTGGCGGCGCGCCGAAAGAGACTGTTACTAGCGAAAGAGATTTGTAGACTGACGCCAGTGCGTCGCATCTTGCCAGATGGAGAAATCCAACCCGTAAGGTGCGACGCGTTCTTCCTCGTTAATGATGCTTTTATTCATCCTTCATAATTCATCCTTCTTTCTTCCATGTCCACCCCAATCTACAGCTTGCGTGTTCCAGATGTCTATGGAGCGCTTGAAACATCCACAAACGGACTTGCAAACGTGGATGCTGAGGCGCGTCTCTCACTCTATGGGCATAACATACTCTCGAAGCAAAAGAAGGAACCTGTCTGGGAAAAACTGCTTCAAGAATTTGTTCATCCGCCGGCACTGGTTTTGCTTATCGTTGGGCTGGCTGCGTTGTCCCAACGCGACGTTGTGCTCGCGCTGATCATCTGGAGTATCATCCTTCTAAACACAGGTTTTTCCTTCTGGCGTGAATACCGCGCTGAGCAGGCCATCGAGAAACTGCGCGAGATTTTGCCGTCCTTTGCACATGTGATTCGTGAGGGCATTGAAAGGTACATCCCATCCAGTGATGTTGTTCCGGGCGATATCCTTGTGCTGGCAGAAGGGGATAATATCCCGGCAGACTCGCGGGTGATCGAAGAATACGGCTTGAGGACAAATAATGCTACTTTGACCGGAGAGGCAATTCCCGCGCGCAAAACAGCGGACCCATCGCATCTAACCGGGATCAGCGAACTGGACCGACCCAATTTAATTTTCGCGGGGACATCCATCGCTTCGGGAACTGGAAGGGCGGTTGTTACCGCTACAGGAATGTCCACCCAGTTTGGGCGGATTGCCCACCTGACCCAATCCATCCCCGAAGAGCCGACTCCGTTTCAAAAGGAACTTAACCGCCTGAGCAGGGTAATCGCGTGGATTGCGTTGTCCATCGGCGGCATCGTCGCGGCGGTTGGATATTTTTCACTGGGGTTCCCAATTCGCGAAGTGACCCTGCTTGCGCTCGGTATCGTGGTAGCGGTGATTCCAGAAGGCCTTATTGCCACGCTTACCCTTTCCCTGGCGGCGGCAGTCCAACGTCTCGCGCAAAGAGGCGTGCTGGCGAAAAAACTATCCACGGTGGAGAAGCTTGGGCTGGTGTCTGTCATCTGCACCGATAAAAGCGGCACGTTGACTCAAAACCAAATGACGGTGCGCGATATCTGGGTGGCGCGCAAACGGATCAAAGTCACCGGGGTCGGGTACGAACCGAAGGGTAGTTTCATCCCTGAACCAAAGGGGCAGAGTTGGGAAAAGGATTTGCTGTGCCTGCTGGAGGTGGCCGCGAGTTGCAATAATGCGCGCGTCAACGCGCCTTCATTGGAACATCCAACCTGGACAAGTCTTGGCGACCAGACCGAGGCCGCATTGAAAGTAGCTGCGATGAAAGCAGGCGTCACCGAAGAGGCGCTCAATCGCATCATTCCGCGCGTGCATGAACTTCCATTCGACGCGCGGCGAAAGCGGATGACTACGATCCATCGCGAAATAAGTCAGGAGATCGCGTTCGTGAAGGGCGCGCCGCGTGAAGTACTTCAACTTTGTACAAAAATTTTTATGAATGGCGAAGCTGTCCCGTTGACCAATGAGTTGCGGTCTGAGATTCTCGGTATCAACGACGATTATGCGCGCGGCGCATTGCGTGTGCTGGCATTAGCACGCCGGGACCTGCCTCCACGTTCAGGTGCGTACACTTCTGAAAATGTTGAATGTGACCTGACCTTCATGGGATTGATGGCCATGATGGACCCGCCGAGGCCGCAGGTTGAAAAAGCAGTCCACACTTGTCGTGAAGCCAACATTCGCATTGTGATGATCACGGGCGATTATGGCTTGACCGCCGAGTCGCTGGCGCGGCGCGTTGGGATGTTGACCACGAAAAATCCGATCATCCTCACAGGGGCAGAATTGGATGAATTAACCGATCTTGCTTTGCAGGAATTGCTCGATAAAGAAGTGCTGTTTGCCCGTATGGCTCCCGAACACAAGATGAGACTCGTTTCTGCATTTCAACAGCGCGGCGAAGTGGTGGCTGTCACTGGCGATGGCGTGAATGATGCGCCTGCCTTGCGTAAAGCGGATGTCGGTATTTCGATGGGAATTGTCGGCACGGATGTTGCAAAGGAAGCCGCGGATATTATTTTGACACAGGATGATTTCGGCGCGATCACCGCCGCAATTGAAGAGGGGCGCGGTGTGTATGATAACATCCGTAAATTCATCACATATATTTTTTCCAGCAATATCCCGGAATTAATGCCGTTCATCGTCAAGGCGAATCTTCCGCTAGTGCCACTGGCTTTGAGCGTGCGGCAAATCCTGGCAATTGACCTCGGCACAGACATGTTCCCTGCGCTTGCGCTTGGGATGGAGAAACCCGAACCCGATGTGATGAAATATCCGCCGCGTCCCCGCAACCAACCGTTGCTTGATAGTGGTTTGTTGTCGCGTGCACTTTGGCTGGGGATGATTGAAGCGACATTGTGCTTTGCGGGATTCCTATCCGTCTTTATTCTTTCAGGTCACATTCACAGAATTGGATTGTCATTTCTTGCCCCGCTGGAGAACCTTGTCGATTTCAGATTGAACCTGTCTTTCGAGCGGACTATGCTTTTAGCCGCAACGGTCTATCATGCAGGGGTAGTGATGTCGCAGGTCGGAAATGCCCTGGCGTGCCGTTCTGACCGTATACGCAGTTCAGCTCTTGGATGGCTGAGCAACAAATATTTGTGGGTGGGCATTATCATTGAGTTACTCGGCATTACCGGCATGGTATACATTCCTTTCCTTGCCAGGATATTCAACCACACCCCCATGCCTGCCTGGATGTGGATTGGACTGGCCATGAATGCGCTGGTAATCTATTCGATTGAATGGATACGCAAATTGATCAATCGTGGTATAAGAAAATATCGCACGGAAAAGCCTTCCACGTTAACCTTACAGGAGGTAATTAAATGAAAATTATTATCATGGGTTGTGGGCGGGTAGGTTCACAGGTCAGCCTGCTGCTGGTTGCACAGGGACATGAAGTGACAGTCATTAACCATGATGCCACTGCACTCTCGAAGCTGGGCGCAGACTTCAAGGGCAAAATAGTGCGCGGACTTGGCTTTGATCGAAACATTTTAATCGAAGCTGGAATTGAAACCGCTGAAGGTTTTGTGGCGGCAAGTTCCTCGGACAATGCGAATATCGTAGCAGCTCGCATAGCGCGCAACATCTTCCGTGTGCCGAGAGTGGTGGCGCGGCTTTACGATCCCGTGCGTGCGGAAGTCTACCAGCGGCTTGGACTGACAACCATATCGAGCACAGCCTGGGGGGCGGAAAGAATCGTCGAAGTTGTCACGCATGCGGATCTCGACGTGTTGCATGTCTTCCGGGATGGAGGCACAACACTCGTTAAAGTCGAAGTCCCCGCACGCTTGAATGGGTATCGCGTTGCACAAATGAATATTCCTGGTGAAGTGTCGGTCACTGCAATTACCCGAAACGCTCACACTTTTATTCCAGTCTCGGGTACTGAGTTTCAGGAGGGGGATGTGATTTATCTTGCTGTGATTCCGTCAGCCATGGACAGACTGGAAGAATTACTTGGGATTGAAAGGATGTAGCCATGTTTGTAATTGTTGTCGGCGGTGGTAACACGGGTTCACAATTGGCAAAGTTCCTGCTTGAAACCGGTCATCGTGTGCGCGTCATTGATGAGCGCCCGGTCGTACTTGAAAAACTGGCAAAAGAAATCCCTTCAGATTTCATTATCAATGGTGATGGGAGTTCGCCTGCTGTCCTGGAAAAGGCCGGAATTCACGAGGCACAGGTTTTGGCGGCAGTGACGGGTTCCGATGAAACCAACCTTGTCATCACCTCCCTCGGACGCTTTGAATTCAATGTAAAGCGCGTGATTGCCAGGATTAATAATTCAAAAAACGCCTGGCTTTTCACTCCTGAAATGGGCGTGGACGTTTCCCTTAATCAGGCAGAGATTCTCGCACGTTTATGCGCTGAGGAAATGTCAGTTGGCGATATGATGACGATGCTGAAAATCCGTCGCGGAAAATATTCCATTGTGGAGGAAAAGATCGCTCCTCTCGCCCCCGCAATTGGGAAGGCGCTCAAAGATCTCTCGCTTCCGAACAATTGCGTCATTTCGGGCATCATCCGCCATGGCGATATGATTTTGCCAAGAGGCACGACCGTTCTCGAAGATGGGGATGAGATCCTTGCCCTGGTGGATGACCCAGCCCGCGAACAACTTGCGAAACTTCTGAGTCGTCCATAAACAATCATCAAAATAAAGAAATGACACACCCCGAATCTTATAAATAAGAGAAGAAAGGAGGCAGGTTGGTCAGCCAAAGAAAGCTGAGAAAGATACGCAAGCGATAAGGTGACAGTTACTTTGCTCCCTCCGTTTCACTTCGGGAGTGTTTCACAAAAGTGACTGTCACCTTAATAGCACAGATTCTATACAAAAGCCTGAATTTTTTTCTACTTCACGATCACCCAATCGCTTCCGCTTCGTCCAAAGACTTCGGGGGAATACATCTCCTCGGCTTTGGCAGGTGGGACAACGAAGGTGCCGGGGGTGGTTGCACGCGCGTTATAGGTGTATTCGTACACGCCATCCCATAACAATGAAGTAAATGCTTCGGCGCGGTCATCGCGCATATTCTGATGTTCATACCACGGGCCCCACCACCATCCATAGTGATAATCGGAATTGGTTGGGTCTTGCTGAATAACCTCTGAAACCGCCAGGGCCGGGTTGATGATTTCCAATCCGGCGGGCAGTGGATCAACCAGGGCGACGTGGTAACGGCGGTTATCCGCCACCATGCTGATGTGTACCCGTACGCGCGCTCCAGCCTTGATATGCCAGACGCCATCGCCATCCTGATACACATCCTCGGGATCATCCAGGGCTTCATAGCGGCGCTGGACCACGAAGCCCATATCCAGCGGTTTCAGGTTGAGGTCAGTTGGGGCGTAATGCAGGCCAAGCCGGTAGTACAGCCGTCCAGGGCCATCCTTGCTCAGGATCAGGTTCTGCGTCCCGCCGCTAGCCGAGGTCTCGGAGAGAACGTAAGTCATCGGGATGAGCGTTTCGTAAATATCGGTCGTCCGGCCGCGGAACTCGTTACTGCCGGCATAGGTATTCCCCAGCCAGATGCGTGCCACAAAGTCCGGCGTTTGCGTTTCGTAGGTATTGAAATAACGGTCAAGGGTCAGCAGGATAAAGACGTTTTCCTGGGTGTTGCCCCAGCGTCCTTTGACCCGGTGCGCCAGCAGGCCGGTGACCAGCTTGGGGATCAAGTCACTACCCGGATTGTCCTCGATCAACGCATCCAGCAGGATGGCATCGGTGCGGCGGTCGGAACTGAGCAGCAGGTAGGTCTGATCATCGTAGGCGGTTGTAAAGTTGGCCGCGCCGGCTGTCTCAACCACGTGGTTGTTCACAAAGACCCGGATGGCATCCAGTTGGCCACTGTCATCAATCACAGGCCACAACCAGCCGATGGCTTCCATCGAAAGGTTCTCAAGCCCGGCCTCGTTCAAAAGTGCTTGGGCTTTCTGCGCATCTCGGTCGCCCATCAGGTCGCGCACGTAGAGTGCATACGCGCTCAGCGTCCAGCGGGTACTCTGTGTGTACCAGGAGGGGTAATGACTTTCGATCTCGCGCAGGTAGACCAGTGAATTCTGCTGGATCTCAACCGGGACATCGAATCCCTTTTGCCCGGCACGGAACAAGGCATGCGCAACGTGGATGGTGTTGAAGGGGATCGACTCGAAGCCGCGCCGCCAGTAGGGGAAGCCGCCATCGTAGTTTTGCAACCCTTGCAGACGTTCAATATCGCGACTGACAGCTGATTCCATTTCAGCGGGCGATGGCAACCCATCAGCTTTGAAGGCCGTCAGCACATCGCGTAGAGACGCCACCGCCAGAATACGTGAAGCCAGTTGCTCGGAGCATTCGTAAGGATAAGCCACAAGATATAGCACGGCATCGGTCAGCGCCTGTAATGCAGTGGATGAGGTGTTGATCTCCAGCCCGCCATATTGCGGGAACACGCCGGTTGGATACTGTACTGGCTGTGCCATCGCGCCTTCGTCTATGACGCCGTAAGTGGCAAAGGCTTCGGTGGTGGCCGGGGTGTAGACCGGCAGTTCCACCGTGGCGGCATCGGCATTATTTCCGGAGACTGCCGCGATCTGCACGCGCACAGTGCCTGCCGATATGGTCGCCGATGGGAAGCGCACTTCCACACGGTCATTGCCGGGGACGGTCACACGCAGGCCTGCATTGCTGAGTTCAAGGTTGGTGGCACGCGCAACGACATTCACTGTCATCGGTCCGTCGGTCTGGTTTTGAAGCACAACCGGCAGTTCGAATTTATCGCCAAAGTTGAGGAAGCGCGGCGCGGAGGGACGTACCATCAGCGGCAAGCGCGCCGTGATGTTGGACTCGCCCATGCCGAATTGACTTCCCCCGCTGTCAACTGCCACGACCATTACGCGGTAGCGCGTCAGGTTATCGGGCAGTTTGATGGACACGCGCGCCTCACCATTGAACGCAGTCCGCACGGTGGGAGCAAAGGTTGCCAATGGATTGAAGTCGGAGCGTACGCTGATGGGTGCTTGCGTGTTTGCAGATTCGTTCTCCCCCGGAGCTGCAACAGGGATCTCCATCACCGCGGTTTGTGTGGCCATGGGTGCTGATGGTTGTGCCGCACCCAAACCAAAAGTCATGGCGTCGCGCATCATGCCTTCATTGGCCTCTTTGGCAAGTGCCAGCGGGTCAGCCAGCACGATGCTGGCGCGGGCATAATTGCTCGAAAGGAGCGAAGGACGAGCGGAATAGAAAATACTGATCGGGTCAATCATTTGATAATTTGTCAATGCTAGGATGGCCTCGTCCACAACTATGACGGCCAGTTCGGCATCCGTCACCGGCTGTTCGTGGGCATCCATCAGCTTGACGGTCAGCACCGTTTCACCGCCCGGCTCCAATGCCTTTGAGTCCGGCGTCACTTCCAATAATAGGGTCCTCTGCACGGGAGGAATGCTCAGGTTCAATTGGCCGGTGGCATAGGCGGGACGCGGTGGTACGTCCGCGAGCGCCTCGCCCCGCTCGTCAGTGCGCGGCGCCGCGCCGACCAAATCCACCTGGATGTTCAGGTTGGGGATGTGCTTTGATTCGATGGGTATATCGAGTGTAGTGGAACCTTCCTCGATGCGGAAGCGCGCCGTGTAAAGAATGCCGCTGCGGCTGACCGTCAGGATTCCCTCGGCGGGACTGAACGGTGGTTGCACCAGGATCTGGGCCGTATCACCCGGCTGGTAGGTTTCCTTATCCGGGATGAGCGTTACTTTTTCCTGCTCCACCTTGCGCGCTGGGGGTTGCTGCCCGCCGCTGACCCAGCGCGTCATGCGGCTTTTGTTTTTGCGGCCCAGTTCATCCGTCACGATGGCGGTGATTTGGTAACTGCCTCCGATGGGAGTCTCAAAGGAACACGCGGCAGGCTCGGGCGTGGAAAGAAGCGAGCAGGTCTGGACGTCGGCTTCCTGCTCATCCCAGTTTCCGTTGCTGTATTTCCATTCCAGCCGCGCGGCTGTCATTAGGACCGGGCGATCCTTCACCGCGTTGCCATCCAGATCGGTGACGATGAAATCCACCTTGAGCGGTGTGCCGCGGCCGACGAAATAACGCTCACTGCGCAGACCAACATACAAATCTGCCGGGTGGACGAGCAATGTGGTCGTACTGCTCCAGGCCTGACGATTGACGTCCATCACAGTGGCCTGCGCCACCACGCTTTGCGGCTGTGGATCGTTTCCGGGGTCACCCTGCTGGTTGAAATCGAGGCGCAAATAATGGGTGCCCGAGGCGTCCGTCTTGCCATTGAACGTTACTGTTTGAGAGTTACCGACGTCGGGTCCCTGATAGCCATAATCATAGTAAAACCACCACGGCCGCCAATTGCCAAAGGTAAAGTCTGGCCAGTTGGGAGGCGAATAACTGCCTGGCGAAGAAGTAACCCCCCAGGTGACCTCGGCATTCGGCAGTCCGCCGCCGGCGTAGTATTTTGCATCCACAGCCAAAATGGCATGTTCACCGGCAAAATAGGGACCGGTTGTCTCGTTGCGCGCTGTTACTTCAAACTCAGGCCTGCGGAATTCCTGTATCTGGAACTGATGGGTATATTGCGCCCCATCTAATCCGCCCAGGCCGCCTTCGGCGGTCAAGTAAAGCAGGGCGCTTCCCAGGTTGGTGGCCTGCGGCAGGGTGAAGACAAAATCAAAGCCGCCCAGGGCATTCACATCGGCACTTCCATCCCCAAGCGCATTACCTTGTGGATCGGTGATCTGATAGATGATCGAACTGAGCGCGCCCCCGACCAATCCAACATCGCCATCCTGCCTGCCGCCGATGCGGCGCAGCCAGCCCTTGATGTGTACTTCCTCGCCGGGGCGGTACATTTTACGGTCATCGTATACGTACCAGCGCAATGTGTCATTGGGCGGACTTGCGACCCAGGCATCATCATAGTAGAAGTAGGTGGAGCGCGGCAGGATCGCCTGATCGTCGCCCTTTTTGGCTATCAGATATGTTGCCCCGGAGGGGATATCGAAGCGCGCAACGCCATCACCCCCGCTCAGGACTTTCGCGCCTCCGTTATCAGGCTGGATGCTCACGCCAGCCAGCGGAGCGCCGTTCCTGAGATCCGTCGTCCAGGCCACCATCTGACTGTGATCGGTGTAAGCGTCCAGGCCGATCTGCGTGACCTGTACCCAGGTCTGGATGGTCTGCGAGTAGCGTATCCATTTATCGTTGTCGGTTTCCAAAAGTTTGGCGGGCGGTTCAATGAAGACGATGAAGTGGCCGAAGTTCCCGTCCATGTATTTGCTTAGATCAATATCCACCTGTGAGAGGGTGTCGTTCGGAATATCCAGGCCGAGGGCTTTATCGGCAAGGAGCTCCCCCGGTATTTTGGACGGTTTATCTGTCTGCTGCCACTCGCGCAGGTACTGCTTGAACGCCGGCCAGTCAGCCGGCTGGACGGCATAGATCTTCAGGTTAAGTTTGGTGTAATTGATTGCGTATACCGAAAAGACTGCTTTGGAAGCTGCCGGGTCAAGCGTCAGGAAATTACCCTCTGGCCCGACCAGAACCTGTTCGGCTTTACCTACCTTGAAGGTTAGGTGGGCATCCTCGCCCAGCTTTTGCCCGAAGACATCCTGTATCTTTCCCGAAACTGTGACGGTATAAGTCGTCTGGCCTTTTGTCGCACCGCGGATCTCAATGGAGTTGCCATACACACTGGCAGATACGCCCGGTATCTCCGGCTCCACTTGTAACATGTCCTCGCTATACACGCTCGTATCGAGCGGGTTGTTGAAGCGGATGTAAAAAGGCGTCAGCGGCGGACAGCGGTCATCGTACCAGGAGCATCCATGATCTTCGATCCGCAGGGGCGCGTAGGTGGAAAATTGATAGGACTGTGCGTCCTTTGTAACTAGCGGGCCTTCGCGAGAAGGCGTGCCCGGCCCGACCGTCACCGAAATGGGTGTTTCGGGTGGAAAGGCTTCCCTGGCGCGGAAGGCGAGCCAGCGCCCTTCAACTGCGTTCTTGACCAGTTGCCCCGCCCCCTTATCCTTTTCGATGTCAGTCTCGTTCGCCAACACCAGTTTGACGGGCTGGCCTCCTGCCGTTACCTGGATCGTCTCAAGAACTGCCCCCGGATCAATGCGCTGGTCGAAGGCGATGAAAAAAACCGGTTCGAGCGGCTGTGGGGTGTCACTGTATGGGTAGGTTGTGATTACTACCGGCGGGGGTGTGGTGAAAGTCCAGCTGACAGTCTCAGCCAGCACACCGCCGTTGACCGATTGCGTCCCGGCAGGCACGCTTACCCGATATTCGGTGGCCTTGGGCAGGCGGTCAATCAGTTTTGAATCGTATTGGAAAGTCAGTGTCTTGGTGCCAAGCCAGCGCCAGGTGCCGGACAGGGACGGCTCGATCTTCACCGGCACATCTGCAAGCGCCAGATCGCCCAGCGTTCCGAGAGGCACCATCGGCTGATTAAATGTAATGCTGACAAATGGCGCAACCGGGATTTCCCCTTCCGGGGCGAAGCGGGTTACCTGGAGTGGACCCGCTTCGCCCGCGCCGGGAGTTGGTCCCGTTTCTAGAGGAGGGAATGTCTCCTGGATGGTCTCGCCGGAGCGCGGTGGTGGCAGGACATCAAGCGGCAGGTTAAATTCCACCTGTTCACCGGGAGCTGGTGTGAGCGCGGGAAGACGCGATAAGATCAGTTCGATCTCTTCTGGTGAGAGCGGCTCCCCGGTCGCCAGTGGTAACGCTTCCACTGCCTGCGGTTGGGATTGGCCTTCGCTTAGTCCGATGTCTATATTGTACATCTCTCCACCTTCACCGGCGCCTCCTGTGAATGGCCCCGGCGTGCCCGCCTGAACAACGGTAATGGGCTTGGGTATGGTATGGGGGGTGAAGATGCCGGTTTGATACCACTTTGACAACAGTACGAGCGCACCGGCGCACGCCAGCAGGAGAATCCCAACGATCACCAGCGCACGTTTTGTGCCGAACACATGTTTTCGATTTTCAATCATGGACGAACTCTCCTTCCACCATCATGACGCTCCAATCGGGAGCCAGGTTCCCGGAATATATTACCATAAGCGGAATGGGCAGTCTCCCCATTGTGTGCAGTTGAGCCTTTGACAAGAAATTGGACCGCAATGCCCGCTAAGAGCGCGAAGTTTTTTAGGTTTTCTTAGTGTTCTTCGCGTGCTTCGCGGTAAAAAAATTCTTCTGGGCGTAGGGATGGCGGTTCAAATCCATATCCATTTTTATTCAAACATCTCTACTGTACAAAATTTAAGGGGGACGCTGAAAACGCAGATGAATCGGGATTAGTCTGACCTCACCCGCCCTCTCCGTAACCTCCCCCAAATTCCGAACTTTGGAATTTGGGGGAGGGGAACATGTAATTCGATGTGTACTAAAGTTGTTTATCTCTGTACATAATACTTGATCAGCAACTGGGGGCGATCTTCAAGCCCGTTGTAATTCCCGCTGTAGAACTTCAGGTAGTCGTCTCCCCGATCATCGTTGTCATCGATCTGGAAGCCAAGACGAAACTGTGTCACACCGGCCAGGTTTATGGTTGGATAGGCCGTGTTGTCCAATAGCGCCCAGTACCAGCCTCCAACCGGGTTATTTTGGATCGTACCGACCGAGTTCATACTGGCAGGAACCTGAAAATCTGATACTTGCAAGGCTT
>Ga0315273_10001232_pt1 | contig 28813 bp, 26 predicted proteins | sample YL17G02_0_MG_FD_205753 | JGI IMG/M metagenome (GOLD analysis project Ga0315273, IMG submission 205753) | Sediment microbial communities from Yellowstone Lake, YNP, Wyoming, USA - YL17G02_0 | ecosystem: Environmental > Aquatic > Freshwater > Lake > Sediment | place: USA: Wyoming | collected... | reverse complement strand
TTATAAAAAAAGAAAAATGAAAGGAATTGAAAATAGATGAGGAAATAAAAATAATTAAATTAATACCTGATCAAGATTTATTGAGTAACAATGATATAGTTATAAGAGTTTTTAAGAATTATGAAATTAAGAAATTAATAATTCGTATGATAAATCAATCTTATAATGATCAGAGTTATAACGATCTTGAACAATATGTATATGAACAACTTTTAAAATTTGATAATATAAGATTAAATGAAATATATCATAATAGCAAATTAAGAAATTTTATATCTAAAATTATACAACATCAAAGAGATGGTACAGGACATGGAGTATATTTAAAATATTTACATATAAAAGAAACTAATCCCATACTAGACATAATAGATGAAAACGAAGAAGATTTTCAAATAGAACTTATAATAAATTATATAAATAATAAATCAGAAATGTTAGAGGAAAATGTTTATAACTCAAATCAATTAAAAATAATACTATCTTTTACAATATTAAAAAAATATTATCTATCTGATCTAACTCAATCATTATTAGCCATACATTTAAATCTAAGTAGAACAACTGTTAACCATCTTATAAAATTTGCTAGGGAAGATATTTTATCTTGGTGGGAAAAAAATGGAAAATATATAGATTAATATGTTAGATATAATTATAATGTTAGTACTTAGTTCATTATGGTCCCTTATAATAAATGATTATTTATCTCCTCTATTGCAATTAAAAGATGCAATTGGTATGGGAAGAAATAGAACTGTTGTAAGTGATTATATTGTTTTAGATTATATTCTTTATCTAATTCATAAATTAATAAATTGCTCAATGTGTTTGAGTTTTCATATATTCTGGATAAGTTATCTTATAATATATGATAGTTGGTTTGGAATCATGTTAGCTCCCATAAGTTATTTTATAACTTTTATAATAAAAGAAAAATTGCTTAGAATAGATTTCTAAAAAGATAATTTTAATATGGATCGAACAAATAGTTCAATTATAATATATAAATTAATACAGAAGATTTATTTATGTAAAAAAATAAAAGAAACTGGATTAAGTATTAAAAAATTAAATAGATTATGCCATCAGCATTACAAAATGTCTTAGATAAATATGGTGGCAACATTGTAAAACTTATGAAGAATAGATTGATGAGTGGGAATAAATTCGCAACAGGGAATTTAATAAACTCATTAACATATAAATATTCATATTCTAATGGTCAATACAATCTTCAAATAACAGGTGCTAAATATTTAATAAATGTTGATAGAGGTCGTAGAGCTGGAGCTAGGATGCCTCCGATAAATCCAATCATCGCTTGGTTAAAAGTAAAAAGAATAAATGTTAATGTTCCAAAGGAAGGTAGTCGTGAAGCGGCACTTAGAGGAAGAGCTTATGCAGTAGCAAAAAATATTAGTAAAAAGGGAATTAAACCATTCCCAATATTGAGGATAGGACAAATTGTTAGTGCTTCAAATAAATTTAAAGAAGATATAGCTAGAGCTATTATTCAAGATACAGTTAAAGTTTTGAATTTAAAATAATAAAATAATATGACAATAAAAGATTTTCAATTTATATCAAATCTAGATACTGGATCAACTTATGAAAATGAGTTAATTAACCACTTTAAGATAGATAAAACTAAGAGTGTGGATAATGTATCAAAAGATCTAGAAGTAGCGGTAAAAGTCGTCCCAAGAGTTTTTAAGGGTAATTCTATGTGGTTGAATAAGAAGAAATATATTATTGAAAAAGACTTTTTAAATTGCTCATATGAACAATTTACTAGACTAGATAGTTTATTAGCTGAGAACGATAATATAAATAACCTTCATAAATTATTATCTATTTATGTCAGACCCTACTCTTGGTGGAGATTAGGAATAGAAAAATTTTATTTAAAAAAGCAAGATATTATTTCTAATGAACTTTTAAAAATGGACATGAATGATGCCCAAGGTATTATTCTTTTTTTTTTCGCCAACGCCAATTTGTGTTTGAGGAATATAAATATACGCTATTTGAATCTGGAGAAGATGGCGATGAGTATATGGGACCGTACAAGACCCAAATTGACAATTTAAATAAATTCTTCTCTTGGGACTTTACTGCCAAGAGTTTATCCAATGATGATATAATAAAATTTTATTCAATAATGAAAATGCCATTACAAGATGTAATGGATTATCTGGTTGTATGCAAACAAGATAAACAAATATCTGATTGGAAGAAATCAAAGAATATATTGGCCCTATAATAATTTTTAAATGACGCTACATTTAACGATTAATTAATATATAATAAAAAATAAACGCAATAACATGTTAACTAAAATTAGTGAACCGGATCAATGGAGTAGAGTTAATGATACAAATAGAATGGCATATCGTTACTCATCCACAAATGTAAATCAACCAAATTTTCAATATCAATTTGAATTATTTGCATATGATATTAGTGGAGTAACCACTAATTTAGGGACCTTTAATATACATCCTGCACAAAATGGAGAAGTGTATTTTAATCCATCAACAATATATTCTAATTATTTAGGATATGATTTATCTTTATCTAGTGTTGGAGTAGTAGAATTAGAGAGAACAGCTAGGAAATTTAGATTAGATTGTTATGAATTTTATGGTGCGCCACCAACAAGGATAGGAGCAAGTTTATTATCAGGATCAACATTAAATGTCTATAATGGATGTCAGCAATTCATTCCTTATGATGAATCAACATATAATCCAGATGGAAATCTACAATGGGTTATGGGTGTTGAAGAAGTTAAAAGAGGTAAATATTTAACAGATGTTATTGAACAGACTATGGATAACGATTCAATATATTATCTATATGCTCTTGGGGATAAAGCTACAGGTAGACCAACAGGTGTTAGATATACTATATGGTATGCACAATTTAAAACAGCGATGTTTTCAACCATATCAGGTTCAACAACGGTTACAGTAGTTCAACCATCTAATCAATATAATTATCCATATTATAATGCAGGAGATCTTATTTTTGGTAATCCAAATATACCAAGTGGAACAACAATAACTACAGTAGCTGGAGATTATACTCTTATAATTTCAGATGCAGCTACAGCTACAGTGAATAATAGATTAACATATTTACAATCCAATATAACTTTTTCTAATTGGACATTCCCTAATATGACTCCTTTGACATCTCAAGCAATGCCTGTTACAACTCAAAAGATGAATCTTATAGATCCAGCACCAGCAGATATAAACCCGCCTTTTATTTTAGTAAGTGCTGTAACATATTCTCACGATGTTGATTGGCAATATGATCATTCATTGGGATATCAAATATCCTGTGGTCCTAGACAATTAATAGATGCAAGTATATTATCTAATTATAAAGATAAATGGTTATATTACGATATTGATTTGGTTGCGTCAGGAGATACAAAAGTTTTAAATAAATATCCAATGAGAATAATAAGGGGAGACATATGTGATAAATATAATAGATGGCAATTATTTTGGTTAAATCCTCATGGAGGATTTGATACATTTACATTTAATAAAAAAAATGATTTAGATTATAAAATACAAAGGAGAACTTATAAAGTAAAATTGAATCCAACTTTTGATGTTTATCAAGCTGGAGAGAGAGTATTTAATGTTAATATAGAAGAACAAGTTACTCTAAGAACAAGATTACTTTATCAAAGGGAATCACAATTATTAATACAATTGACGCAATCTCCAGTTGTATATTTGTTAAAAGATTATACATGGGGATCTGGCACAATTGCATTTGGAGTGCCTTATATAGTTGTAACTGACTCTATAAAATATGAACAAAAAGTTAATAGTAAAGAAATAGTAATGGAAATAAAAATAAGACCTTCTAATGAAAGGATAATTCAAAAAAATTAATAAGTATTATGATAAGTGAAATTAAAATATTTGAACCGACCACTTCAGTAAAAGGGTTTATTAATGGGAGTTTTCGTTATTATACTACTGGATGGTCTGGCATTACAATGATAACAACGGATAAGATTTATCCGAATCTAAAACCAACTCCAGGAGGTGATCCTTATCAAACAATAGATAATCCTCAAGGATGGTTTTGGAAAGATGGTTATATGATGTCAGAAGATGGATCAACTGATTATATATATCAAAGATTGACTGATCTAACAGTTGGAACTTATTATAATGTTAAATTTTCTGTAAAAGGTTATGATAGTATAAGTTATGCCGATGATTCTATTATGATTTATTTTACATCAGGATCAAATGTTGTTCAACCAATTTCTCCATCAACAACAGCTTCTTATAATGTAGGGGATGTATTTAATAATTCTTATGGATGTACTAATGGCACAACTATAACACAACTTGGGCCAGGAAATTATATGACATTATCATCTGATGCAATAGGGAGTGGTCCATTTGCTGTAACAAGAACAAGTAGAACAAGTTTTGAGACTTTAATGGTTTATTTATATGGGTGTTCTGGAAGCACTATTGTTACTACTGACGATTATTATAATATGAATATATTAGTAGACAATCCGTCTATTAGTCAATTATTAGAATTCAGGCCTTCATCTGGATTTACAGCAGGAATTTCAAATGTTCAAGTATCATCTATTAACAATACAGTGAAAACATTGGATCTATATGATGATGAAAGTTATAGTATAACGTTTCAAATACAAGATAATATATCAGATAAAGGATCAACTTTCTCTAAAACAATTAAAATTCCTGGTACTGCAAATAATAATTCATTATTTAATAATCTTATGAACATAGATAGGTATGTAACTAATGATGAATTAACAAGTGATAGTACTATTTTTTTAAATAAGAAATTATTAGCTGGTATATATTCAAATTCAGTTGAAATATTAACAGGATTTGTAGAACTTCTAAATGTTATAACTAATCCAGATGGATACATAGAGTATGAGATAATTTTTTATTCTAACATGCGTTTCTTGGCTGATGTAATAGGAGAGAAAATATTTACTGGTAATGATAATTCAATTGATGACATTGATTTTAGTATATACAATCATTATCATAATTTTGCTACTATATCTGCAACTTGGGATACAGGATCTGCTAGTTATATAAATTCAACTGGAATATATTATCCTGTAATAGATTATGCAAATATTAAATCAGGCAACGAATATAGAATAGAAAATTTTAAACCATGTTTATATGCGAAAGAAATATGGGATAGAATTTTTGAAAAAGCAGGATTTACATATACTTCTAATTTTTTAAATTCGGATATATTTAAAAATCTTGTTATTCCTGAGGGGGGAGACCTAGAAGAATATAGTTTATTTGTTGATAATAATAATTTTAAAGTTGGAATAGATTCAGATTATTATGGAAAAAATTTATCTCAAAATCCAATACAATGGGAAAGAGTACAATACAATGTTGATACAGGAGGCACCCTTTTTAATAATAATGCTGTTTTTAATACGACTACTAATAGTTGGACAATCACAAGCACAGGAGCTTATAATATATTTGCTGAGGTAAAATATAATGTTAGATTTACTATTGGAAATAATTTTAGATCAATAATTGCAGGTAGTAATGTTTTAAAAGTTAATATAGCTTTAAAAAGAAAAAGAAATTCTAGAATATATTGGGTTAAAACTCAAAGTGCTTTAATAGATGCTTCTGATCAATGGTATTATCCTTCTAATAATACATATTTAAATTTGCCTAGTGGCGTAGGTACTCCTAGTCCATATAAAATAAATATGGAAGCTGCAGTAGATGCGTACTTAGGAGATGAGTATTGGATTGAAATGTCATTAGATCTAACCAATTTTAAAACTGGTAATCCTTTGGAAATAGTTTCATGCACAAAAAATATAAAATATTATGAGAGCGGAACAGATGAAATATCACAATTCTATAATACTCCAACCAAAATAAATTATTATCTAGAAAATAGTTTTGTTTTTACAAATGATATTTTGCCTAGAAAAATGAGACAAATAGATTTTATTAAAAGTATATCTAATAGATTTAATTTAATGTTTTGTGAAGATAAATCTACTACTAATAACTTTTTAATAGAACCATACGATGAATTCTATTTTACTGGATCAACAATAGATTGGTCAAGTAAAATTGATCTTAAGAAAGAAATGAAGTTTGAGAGAGTCCCTCAATTATTAAATAAAGATGTTTCATTAGAACTCAGAGATGATGACAATGACATATTATTAAAAAAATATAAAGATAAGACTACAAAAACATTTGGTAGTAAATATATTAAAAATGTTTATTATACTGAGGCTATTGAAAGAATTGAGGATCAATTCTCTGGAACATTCTTAGGAAATCTAGGAAAAACAAATTGGATAATATCTAAAATATTTAGTGATATAGAACAAATAGAAGGACTACCAATAGATTCTAATTATAATTATAGATTATTATATCGTAATAATCTAACATTAGATAAAACAAATGGTGTAATTTTAGATCCTGTAAATATAACTCATCCAAATTATAATGCAAAAACTACTTGGTATAATGAATCTGCTGGAAATGTTGAAGTTATAACTCATATAGGATTATATTCATCAGGAATACCATATGCTGGATTTTTAGATAATCCATATCTACCAACATTAGATTTAAATTATGGATCAGCGGAATATTATTTACATTCTAATGGATCAACCACTCCAAATAATATAGGATGGTTATATTGGAATAAGAAAATATCTTTATATTCAGATATAAATTCAAGATTATTAACATGTTATGTTATATTAAATTATAGTGATATAGCCCATTTAGATTTTAGATCCCAAATTTATATAGAAGGCGAACCATATCGTTTATTAAAAATATTAGAATGGACACAAGTAGGATCTTGTAAAGTTCAACTTATAAAAGTTCAAAATTTAAATGATGATGCATATGTTACTAGTTTAGGATGGCAACAAGCATCAAAAATAATAGAAGTTGGAGGAGCTAATCAAACAAAAGCTGCAATAATATTAGAAGAAAGAAGTCAAGTTATTAATCTACAACAGCCAAAATCTATGATTTATATGTCTAATTTTGAAGCTGTTAGTGGTAATACTTCTATTGTTTTATATGATACTGGATTAACAATGACTGACAAGACAAATTATTATACAAAGTCTTCTGTTGGTATATTAATAGGAGAAGGGAATTCTACAGAAGAAGATACATTTTTAATTAAAGGAGATAATAATAAAATATCATCTTTAAAAAATACAATATTGGGTTCCAATAATAATATTGTAGATGGAGATAATATATTTTTAATGGAATCTAGTGATAATACAATACAATCAGGAGTTACGTTTGTAACGATGATTCATTCATCCGGTATGACAATTACTGAAAGCAATAAAGTATATATAAAAAATATAGATTTTGATACATTAACAGGATGTACTTGGACGGGTAGTACTGGAGCAGGAACTTCTGGATCTAGTGGATGGAGTACGGGAATAATAGATTCTGATTTTTGGTATGACATAGTAAATGATGTCTTATATACTCCAAATATAGTAATAACTGGATTGACTAATTTATATACTGGTTCTACTGTTGGATTTGCTAATGTGGTGGTAGATCCTGATGGAGGAGTGCATAGTATAACTTCTGGATTAGGAGTAGGATCATCCGGGACAAGCGGAGGATCTGGATCTAGTGGAACTTCAGGAACTAGTGGAATATCTGGTTCATCTGGAACATCTGGGACAAGCGGAACATCAGGAATATCGGGTTCATCTGGTGTGGGTGTAATAAGTACAACAGATGTTGATTTATATTATAATACTTCAACAGATACTTTATATACTCCAAATATAATAATAACAGGTTTAACAACAGCTTATACAGGTTCAGTTGTTAATTTCAATTCTGTTATAGTAGATACTAGTGGTAAATTATATAGTGTTACTGGAACAACATCAACATCTGGAACAGGATCTAGTGGAACAAGTGGTAAATCAGGATCTTCTGGTGCTGGCACAATAAGTACAACTGATAATGATTTATATTATAATATTTCAACTGATATTTTATATACACCAAATATTGTTATAACTGGTTTAACTTCTGCTTATACTGGATCAACAACTAATTTTAAAACAGTTATTGTTGACACTGATGGCAAGTTATATAGTATTACTGGGACAACAACAGGTGGAACAGGAACATCGGGAATCAGTGGGACGTCTGGAACTAGCGGATCCGGCTCATCTGGATCGAGCGGAATTGGAGTAAGTGGCTCATCTGGAACATCAGGAGTTTCAGTTTATGATGATATCTCTTTTGAGTTCAGAGATATAATAGCTGGCACTATTCAAGTATACGATTTAGATATTAGAGCTTCATTCGGATATACTATTATATCTACATCTTTGGAAACAGATAATGGTACTTTGGTTGGAGTTAATATAAAAATTGGAGGAGTTTCAGTTGGATCTCTTTCAAGTATGACAGTTGATACAGGAGTGGATGAAACAAGTGCTTCAGCACCAAATACAGTTGTTGGTGGTAATAGAATTAATATAACTACATCAGTGAATTATAGTGGATATCCAACTTTATTAAGAGGAAAATTAAAAATATTAAGAACATAATGGGGCATATTATTTATACATCACAAAATCAAGGGTATGGAGCTTTGTATAATTGGTTTACTACCCAATCAGGATATACTGTTGATTATGGATATTTGTATAATTGGGATGCTTCTCAATCTAATTTTAATATTGAGTATGGAGCTTTATATAATTGGAATGCTGCAAACTATAATGTATTTGGAGAAACAATATGTCCTGATGGATGGCACGTACCAAGTACTACTGATTGGTGGAATTTAATGATATACATAGATCCAGATGGAACTCAAACCAAAAATGATGCAGGAGGATATTTAAAAGCAACAGGAACAACTTATTGGGATTATCCAAATAGTGGAGCTACTAATACATATGGATTTAATGCTATTGGCGCCGGTATAAGATATTACGATACAGGAGAATTTTCGGATATAAATAGATATAGTTATTATTTATCTTCTACTGATTATACTGATGAATATTATTTAATGGGCCCAATTATAGGATATGACACTACTGTAATGAGTTCAATTGGAGGCATACAATCTAAAAATTTAGGTCAAGTTTTAAGGTTAATGAAGGACGATTCAACAGATCCTGGAACGATGACAGATTATGATGGTAATATATATCCGACTGTTAAAATCAATGACCAAGTATGGATGGCTAAGAATTTAATTGTTGAACATTATAATAGTGGTACAACTATTCCAAATATTACTAGTAATACTGAATGGGCCAACGATACTGATGGAGCGATGTGTTATTATAATAATGTTAGGGATAATTCTTATACAGCAAAAATTCTATCTCCTTCTGGTTGGCATATACCTAACTCAACTGAATGGACAACTTTACAGACAACTATAGGTGGATATTATTCTGGATATACATTAAAGTTAACAGGATATACTCATTGGTATACTCCAAATTCAGGGGCAACTAATTCATATGGTTTTAATGCTGTGGGATCTGGATGGAGAAGTAAAACAAATAATGGTAATTTTGTTAATTTCAAATATATTGGATGGTTTTGGGCATCAGATGAATATAATTCAACAAATGGATATATGGCACAATTATGGCATAGTGAAACTGTTTTTCAAATATCATATACTACAAAAGAAGATGGTTTAGCTATTCGTCTTTTAAAAGATGATTCAGTTTGGACTGCTGGTGATACCATGATTGGAAATGATGGAAGAATTTATCCAACAATAAAAATTGGAGACCAGGTATGGATATCATGTAATCTAGCAGAAACAAAATATTTAGATGGTAGTAGTATTCCAATTGTAACAGGAGATACAGTATGGTCAGGATTAACTTCTTATGGAGCTCGTTGTAGTTATGATAATAATGAAAGTTATGCTGGTCATAATATTGGAGAAATAGCTCATAGTGGATGGCATGTACCAACAACTACTGAATTCTCAACTATGGCTACATATCTTGGAGGTTCTGATCCATTGGGATATTGGGAATTAATTGGTGGATATTTAAAAGAAACTGGTTATTTATATTGGGATTCTCCTAATTCTGGGGCAACAAATTCAGTAGGATTTAATGCTAAGGGTGGTGGAGAAAGATCAAATACAGGAACATTTTTTAATTTAAAAAGAAGTGGTGCATGGTGGAATCATGAGTCGTATACCTCTAGTTTAGCTTATAATTCTTTTGTTGTTTATGATACAGATAGATTAATAACTACTCTAACTTATATAGCTTCAAATTATAAAACAGCTGGAATATCAATAAGATTAGTAAAAGATACAACAAGTTTATCTAATGGAGATAGTGGCACCACAATGGATTATGATGGAAATATTTATCCAACAATATGTATTGGTAGTCAAGAGTGGATGGCTTCTAATTTAAAAGTAATTCATTATACTGATGGGACACCCATACCACCTGTAACTAGTACTACTGATTGGGCTAATTTAACTAATGATGGTATGTGTTATTATAATAATAATGCAATATATAAATAAAAAATAAATAAACAATATGTCAAGAAAATTACTTTTAGATTTTGATGCTGTAAGTGTTTCAACTTTAAATTTGTTTAATATTATTAAGAGAGGTATTGGTATAAAAAATGATGGCCAATTATGGAGTTGGGGATATAATCTAGATGGCCAAAAAGGAATTAATAGTATTGTTAATAAAAGTACTCCAATAGCAATTTTAGGAACAATAAAAACCTTCTGTTCAATTGATAGTGGAATAAGACATTCAATAGGATTGAATAATAATGGTAAAGTATGGTGTTGGGGAGATAATGAATTTGGACAACTTGGAATCAATAGTACTGGTTCAACTTCTACACCAGTGGCTATTTTAGGAATAACAAAAACATTTTGTAAAATTGATAATGGTGGAAGTATACATTCATTAGGAATAGATAATCATGGTAAAGTATGGGGTTGGGGAGCCAATACATATGGTGAATTGGGGATTAATAGCACTGCTCTTAAAAGTACGCCAGTAGCTATTGCAGGAACATTAAAAACTTTTTGTTCTATTACTGTTGGATGGGAGCACTCATTAGGAATAGATAATCGTGGTAAAGTGTGGGGTTGGGGGTGGAATTATACTGGTCAACTTGGTGTTAATAGTATTACATCAAAATTAATACCAACAGCCATTCTAGGATCTTTGAAAACTTTTTGTTCTATATCTGGTGGGGATTCTTTTTCATTAGGATTAGATCATTATGGTTATATATGGTCTTGGGGATTTAATGGTAATGGTCAACTTGGAACTAATAACACTACTTTTTACTCAACACCAGTAGCTATTGCAGGAACATTAAAAACTTTTTGTTCTATTTCTTGCGGTAATAGTCATTCATTAGGATTAGATAATCATGGTAATGTGTGGAGTTGGGGATATAATTTATATGGTAAATTGGGAATTAATAGCACTATTAATAAAAGTACACCAGTAGCTATTCTAGGAACATTAAAGACCTTTTGTTCTATTTCTGGAGGATTTCATTATTCTTCTGGTTTAGATAATCATGGTAATGTGTGGAGTTGGGGAATTAATGGTAGTGGGGACTTAGGAAATAATACTATTGTTTGTGAAAAGACACCAGTAGCTTTATATTCAACATACACTAATACTGGGACAAGTAATTATAAATTATTAATAGTTGATGTTGAAAAAATTTTATTAGATGATATAGAATTATAAAAAATATATAAATAACATGATTACAGAAGTATTTAAATTAGTATCGAGATTAAAGGATATTAAAAAAGAAGAATTGATAATTGATGATGATGATATTTATATCATACATGCTTTTCATAGAAAATTAAAAGGAATAATATCTTTTAATTTATGGAAAAATATTGTAAAAGAATATTCAATTACAAATTGCGTAGATATATACGAATCTTGTGATATTTTAGTAGACGAGATTTATAATAAATATAAAAAAAAATAAAATAAGAAATGGCTGAGAATACTATTGACAATATCTATATCAAAATGAAGATTGATAAATCTGCTTTTGATAGTTCTATGACTGGGATAAAGCGAGAGATGGCAGCATTGAGAGGTGTTGTTGGTAATTCTTTATTATCTACAGAAGATAATTTAAAATTAACTGGTAGGTTAGGTCAACTAAAAAACCATTTAGATGATGTTAAAAAATCAGCCAATAATATTGATGTTGGGGACGTCTTTGGTAATATGGCTATGTTTGGTGGAGTTGCTGCCAATGCAGTTGCAGGTGTTACAGGAGCTATGTCTTTATTAGGAGCTGAGACAGAAAAAACAGGTGTAATTGAAAAGAAAATATTACAATTTATGGCCATTGGTAATGCTCTACAAAGTGTTGCAGATTCAAAAAGATTAGTTTCATTAGCCAAGATATATATTGAAAACATTAAAAACTTTTTAACAATTGGTAAGACCACAGCAGCAACAGCTGGTCAAGTAACAGCAACAGTGGCATTAGACGTAGCACAAACAGCTTCTACTAAATCAGTCAATCTATTAACAAGAGCTACTTTACTTTGGAATAAAGCTTTAGCCTCAAATCCAATATTAATTATTATAGCAGCTATTGCAGCATTAGCAGCAGGAGTATATTTATTAAGTAAGGCCTTCAGTAGTAGTGAAGAAGAAGTTAAAGTATATGAAAAAGCTTTAGATGGCACTGTTATTAAAAATGAAGAACTAAGAAAATCTCATAACGAATCAATTAAAGTTTTAAGAGATCTAGATATTGAATATAGAGTTCTAACAGGAAGTTTAACTGAATATGGAGCAGAAATGGAAAAAATATCTAATGAAACAGCTGATAAATTAGATGAAAATTCAAAAGAGTTAGCCAAAAATTTGGAAGAAAATCATAAAGGATTTATGGAATCAATATTAACTTTTGTAATTCCAAGTTATGTTGACAAATCATCATTGGATAAAGATGTTAAATTAATTCAAGAAAATCAAACTAAAATTAATGATATTGTAAAGCAAGGAGAAGAAAAGAGACAAAATTTAAAAATTAAAACTGAAAGAGAAACAAACGAGGCTTTAACTAATTTTAGAATATCAAGATTAAAAGAAATTATATCTTCTTTAAATTCTGAGTATAGTGCTGCTGTTGCTTCTACTCAAAAGATACTTAGTTTATATAAATCTCTTGCTCAAAAACAAGATGAATTAAAATCTCGCGGATTGACCCCAGAACAAAAAGACATAAAAACTGTTGATGATTATTATAAAAATTATAGTGAAAATATTAATGACATTAATAGAGATTTGATAAATGAAAAAGAAAATTTAAAATTAATTAATGAACAGTTTATTAGAAATGAAACCTTATTAAAATCTTATAAAGGATCAGAGAAAAAAATAGGTGAAGAGACTAATAAACAAATGGATTATTTACAAAAAAAGATTATTGAAAATGGTGGATTGGCTAACGGATTAGAAAAAAAGATTATTGATATAGATCAGACTATTTGGGATGTTTCTCAAAAAGAAGGAACGGCTTTTATTGGTAAAGATGTTGATGAATATTTGAAAAATATAGCTTTGTTAGGAGTTAAGATATCAAAAAATATGGATGATTTAATAAAAAAGAGAGAAGATTATTCAAAAAAACAAACTGAATTAGATGATAAGAATGTTGGTTATTATTCTGAATTGTATAGTTTAAGTGTTAAATCTCAACAAATGTCTCAAGATAAATTTGAAATAGAAAAAAATATTGCAGATAATTATGATTTGAAAATAAAATCTCAAAAGGAATTAAATAGATTAGAAGGAGAAATTAAAAAACAACCAACTGCTTTTGCCGCAAAAGCCATAGACAATACAGAACAAGAAGAAAAAGAAAAAGAAGCTATTAGAATTAAGTATGCCAATAAAAGAAAATCTTCTATTTTAAATGATGAAAATGAAATTTTAAACATAAAAATAGCTGCTCAACAAAAAATTATTGATAATGAAAAACTTCCAGAAGCTACAAGAAAAAAGGCTATAGATGATAGAAATGAATTACTAAAGAAACAGATATCCATTGAAGGAGAAATATTGAAAATTAAATTATTAGAAGTAGATGCAGAAATAGAAATAGTAAATAAAAATAATGAAGCTATTTTAAAACAAGGCGAAGAAAAGAAAAAGAAATTATTAGAAGAAAGAAATAAAGCTGTAAAATCAGTTGATGATCAATCTCTTGTATTAGCAGGATCTAAAACATTAGAAATAGAGAAGCAAATACTGGCAACAAAGTTATTAGAAATAGATGCACAGATATTATTAGTAGATCAAACAAATGAACAAGGAAAGGCCCAAGTAAAAGTATTAGAATCATCAAAGAAACTATTAGAAGAGAAATCAAAAGCTACTGTTGGTGGAATAAAAGATACTATATCAGAAGGATTGGCCCCTTTAGAAAAGGATAAGGATGTATTTGGAGGTATATTTAATCAATTTGACACTCTTGATCTAAAAGGAAAAATGGCAGGTATATCTGAATTTGCTTCTTCATCAATTGGAGTTTTAAACGATTTTATTACTCAATCTATGAATGCACAAGCAGAGGCATTAAGAGTATCAACAGACGCAGCTCTAAGTACAATAAGTAAGAGATATGAGCAAAATGTAGCTATAATTGATAGAGCTTTAAAACATGGGGCAATGAGTCAAGAACAATATGATAGAGAAAAAGCAGTATTAGATGAAGTAAGAGCCGCAAAAGAAAAGAAAATAAAAACAGAAGAAGCTAAGAAATTAAAAGAATATAATATATGGGCAGCAATTATGAGCGCAGCTCAGGCAGTCGCTTCAGCTCTAGCAGCGCCTCCACCAATGGGATTTATATTTGCAGGAATAGCTGCTGCTCTTGGAGCTACTCAAGTGGCTATAATAAAAAATGCTGAAATACCTGAATTTGATATGGGTGGACCAGTCATTGGACCATCTCATTCTGATGGGGGGAAGATAGTAAAATTAGAAGGAGGAGAATTTATAATTCAAAAATCAGTTAGTCAAAGACCAGGAATGGGAGATTTTTTATCAGCTGTTAATAATAACCAATTGCAGCCAAGACAGGTTGTAAATAACAATGGTATTTCATCTGAAATGATAAGAACAATTATATCTGAGACTGTAGCTAGTATTGCTTCTATACCAGTTGTAAATGTTGAGAGTGATTTTACAAAAGTACAAAGAAGAGTTACAACAATAGAATCTAGGGCTAATTGGTAATTATTTTTATACAAAAAGCACTATTTTAATATATAGTATAAAATAATAAACAATAATGAATTACATACTAAGAGAAATTACAATAAATGAAAATGATGAAACTGGCATTCAATCTATATCTTTTGTAGATAGACCAGCAATTGAAACAGATTTTGAATATTTTGCAGCAGGTAAATTATTGCCTTTTTTCAAATATACAGCTTATCCTCTACCAGAAATAATATCTACTAGTCATAATTTTTGTAGTAATCATGCAGGAATGGTCTATCACGAAAGTGAAATAAAATCTTGGCATAAATCTGACGAACTTGGTTGGATTGATGAAGCTAATTTCTTTCAGAATTTTACTAACGATCTTGGTGGACCCAATTTTGAGGGTAATTATTCTTTTAATTGTGATTCTCAATTATACAATTGTCGTCATAAATTAGTAAGAATATCAAAGAAAGAAGATATACCAAATGATAAGAGATTTTTATCCCCTGATATTAAATTTGAACAACATTTTATTAAAATGGAAATGATATCAGAGCCAAAACGAGAAGTAATGGGACTTGTATTAAAATCAAATCAATTCATATATCGTAGAGATGTTGATGGTAATGGCAATCCAGGATATATTTATTTTTGTAGAGATACAATAAGAAAATTGAAAGAAAAATATGGTTATAATCGCAATATATCTTATATGCACAGAGATGATTTAACTGGCCAAGCTATTTTAATGGATTCTTGGTTAGAAGAAGATGAATCTTTAAAAGAGACTCGTTGGCATATGAAATATAAGATTATTGGAGAAAAACTCTGGGAATTAATAAGTAATAAAATTGTAAAGGGATTTAGTATAGAAGCTATCTTCGCAATATAAAAATAATTAAAACAAAATGCCAATGGATCCGACACCCCAAGAAGATAAAAATTCATTTATAAGTAGATGTATATCTCATGAAATGGATAAGGGGATGCCAAATCGTCAAGCAGTTGCTGTTTGTATTTCTAAATGGAATAGAAGAAATATCAAACCTAAAAAATAATATCGTAGCGATATGGGAAAAGAAAGTCAAACATTGAGGGATTTATTGGCCTCGGTGATTACAGGAACAACTTTAAATATACAAACATCAACAGCAACTGATCTTTTAAGATTAGTAATAGATGATTCGGGAGTGCCAGTTTTAAAAGTATCTGGAGCTGGATCTGGAAGTAGTGGAGTAGATGGATCATTTCTTGGCACATCAGGAACATCAGGTAAGTCAGGAAGTTCTGGAATATCAGGAGTATCAGGAAGTTCTGGAATATCAACTAATGGCACATCAGGAGTATCAGGAAGTTCTGGTATGACCCCAATTGGTTTATCCGGAACATCTACTTATTATGTTTCATCAGTAACAGGTGATACAATGCTAACATTTGTTGATGGAATATTAACATCAAATGTATAATCCTTATTGGATCAAAAATAAAATAAATAACCATGATCATAGAAAAAATATTAAAATTTTTAAAAATCCATTTTGCATCTAGTTTAACTCTAAAAGATGGAACACCTCTTTTAGTAGATGGTAATTTTGAAACTGGGGCCAAAGTGTCTGTTGTAACTACAGATGGTGAAATACCTTTGCCAGATGGTGAATATCAATGTGAAGATTCAACAATTATCATTGTAAAAGATGGTATTATCATGGATATTGTTTCTCCGGGAGAAGTTGATCCTAATATGGTACCTCCAGAACAATTATCTGATGAAGTAATAGATAAATTGGCTGGTCAAAAGGGGAATCCAGAAGTAAGTGGAATAGATCCAATAGTTGAAGAAGATCCAAATTTAATTACTCCAAGTGGGGACACAGCTACAATTGAAGAAGTAGTTGAACCACCTGTTGATAATCCTGTTGAGAAACCAGTTGATGAAACATCTAAAATTGCAGATTTAGAAACAAAGATAGCTGATCTAACTTCTAAATTGGATGAAGTGATGAAGAAATTAAATCTGATATCAGAGAAATTTAGTGTAGCTGCTCCAATAATTAAAAAGATAGAAACAGATAGAACTATTATGGATCCAAGATTACAACAAAAGGTTGATCTAATTAGGATGTTGAAAAAAACTGCAATTTAAAACCAATTTTCTCTAAATTTTGCGATTACTCATAGATCCGCCCTCAATTTATTTAAATTAAAAAATTCTTTACAAGAATAATATATTTATTATATATTTAAAATAATCATAAAAGATTAAATCTTGTAAAAGATCAAAAAATAATTTAAATAATTATGGCTCTATCTCTTGGTAGTCTAACACAATGGGTCAACGACAATAGTCAAGAATTATTAGCTCAGTCAGTACTTGCTGGTGAAACAATTGATTTAATATCAATTAAAACCGGTGTTAAGTATAAAGAAAGACTTAAATATCTTGCTACTGACGCTGTTTTTCAAGCTGGTGGATGTGGTTTCAGTACATCTGGAACTATAACTCTTACTCAAAAGGACTTAACTGTTATTGATGTTAAAATCAATGAATCTATTTGTCCGGAAGATCTAAATGAATACTCATTGAGTATATCTTTAAAACCAGGTTTTAACAAAGACCTACCATTCGCACAATTCTATATGGCGGATAAAATAAAACAAATTAATAAAACTATTGAAACAAATATTTGGGCTAATGCAGCTGCATCAAGCACTGTACCATCTGGTTTGATTTATAAGTTTTTGGCAGATGTAATAATAACTGGAAATACAACTGTTTCTCAAAATTTAACAGGAACCACTCTTGTAGCTTCTGATTGGTTGGGATATGTTTACGCTTTACAGAATAAACTTCCAGAAGCAATTCAATCAGCTACTGATTTAACTCTATTTGTTGGGCATCCAATATTTAGAAAAATTGTTCAAGCATTGGTTATTGCTAACCTATATCATATTGACCTTACAGCCAATGATGGTATGCAAGCATTCTACTTCCCGGGAACAAACATAAAAGTAGTTCCTGTAAATGGTTTAAATACTTTGAATAACATGGTACTTACTCCAGCTTCTAACTTGATCTATGTAACAGATTTAACACATGAAGAAGAAAAAATTGAGATGTTCTGGGCTCAAGAAGCACAATTAGTATATTTTATTTCAAGATTTAAATATGGAATAGATTATTATTTCTCAGAATATGTAGTATTATCAAAACTTTAATCAGCAATGATCAAAAAATAATAAAATAAAAAATGGCATGTAAAAAATATTCTCAATCTGTAACATCAGCTTGTAGAGATGCTCAACCGGGGGTAAGTAAAATCTTCATTGCTAATTATAATGACTTAGTTTCTTATCAATTAGATGTCGCTGGTACTAGTATAACAGGTATAACAATGACTGGTTCTACTAATTTCTACGGTGTAGCTTTAAACAAACAAGTAGCTTCTTTAATTGACACACCAACTATAAACTTACAAAATGGTGTAGCTGTATCTAAACCAAAGGTATCTTTCAAGATCCAAGGTTTGAGTGCAACAGCTATACAAATTTATTCAGAACTATTACAGGCTGACGTAGTTGTGGTTGTTAAAACTATTAATGGGGATCTATTTGGTGTTGGATTTGCTAATGGGTTAGCAATGTCTGCTGGCACATTAGGTACTGAAAGCGCTGTTGATGGATTCGTTGGAGCTTCCTTTGAATTGGATGGTATTGAATCATCTCCTTTCTATAAGATTGGAACCAATCTTAATTTTGAATCATCTTTTGTAATTTAATCATCTCTCCACCTTATATTTCTATATATAAGTTCAAAAGACCTCTAATGAGGTCTTTTTTTAATTTAAATGATAATACAGGAATACGATAGAGATTGATGCTAGATTTATTATACATAAATGTATTTTTTTATATATAGTATAAAATAATATTTACTTTATGTTCAACATAAATCTAGAAAAATTGGAGATACCAACTCTCATTGATAGAAAATCATATAATGGACAGTATTACGAACCAGGTAACGATGGTCGTTGGTTCAACCATCTTTTAGATTACTATTATAATTCGTCAATACATGCATCTATATTAACAAATCTACATCGTAGATTACAAGAAGGATATGAAAATGATCCAATATATTATAAGATGTCATTGGATTATTTAATCTTTGGAGGTTATTCTCTTCAAATATTATGGAATATAAATCATGATAAAATAACTAAAATAATATCCTTAGATTATTCAGATGTCCGTTGCGGTTTACAGGATGATTATGGAAATATTTCTTTATTTTATTATTCTAATGATTGGTATAAATATAATAATCGTAAAATAGAGGTATTGGCCCCATATAATGAAAATAAAATATCAGATGATAATCAATGTTTTTATTATAGGAGATATAATCCTGGAAATGAAATATACCCAAAACCATATTATTTTTCTTGTTTGAAATGGATAATAACTGATATTGAATTAGAAAATTATTATGCCAATCTAGTCAAGAACAATTTTGTAGCTAATACAATCCTTTCAGTTAATAGTTTTATGGATGAAGATAAACAAAAAGATTTTGAAAAGCAAATTAAAAATAGTTTTGTTGGATCTGATAATGCTGGAACTTTATTAGTTATGTATAACGAAAATAAAGATAATGCTCCTGTTATTGTTAAATTCAATAATGATGAAGATGATTTAAAATATAGATGGATTAGTGATAAGATAAATGAAAATATAGCTGTTGGTCATTCATTGCCTGTTGGTTTATTAGGATTGCAAGTTCCTGGTAAATTGGGTAATACTGCTGACATACCAATATTTGAAGATATATATAATGATTTTGTTGTTATGCCAATTAAAAACGAAATTGTAATGTCGTATGAGAAGTTAAAAAGTAAATTAGTAATATGACAGAAAGACTTAGAACAATTATAAAAATATTAAAGGAACAAAAACTTCTTCTTGGAGAAAGAGGAGGTGAGTTTCATATTAATAGACATGGAAATAGGATCTATGTAAAAACAAATAAAAAATAATATGAACAATACTATCTATTTAATAAGTGCATCAGAATTGAAAACTCTGGTTCCTGCAATAAATAATCAAGTAGATGATACTCTTATTAATGGGGCAATATTACTTGTTCAAAATACTACTGTAAAAGATACAATAACTCAGGATTTTTATGAAGATTTATTAATTAATAGTGGTACAACTGCCAATAAATATCTTATAGATAATTATTTAAAAAATCTTATATCATATTCTGTTTGGCAATATCTTATGGTAAGTCTTTCGCTACAATTAAATGATGCTGGATTGAGAATTAAAACATCAGACCATTCAGTTGCAGCTGAATCTGTTGATATTGCTTTTTACAGAACATATATACAAAATTTTATTGATGGAGTTAGAAAACAAATGGATAGATATATTTTCTTACATCAATCGGATTATCCTTTATATTATCAAGATAAGTGGGGTGATGTTCCAGTTAAAAATAATTTTAGATTTGGGAGAATAGGAGGAGATGGTAATTATTATGATGAAGAAAATAAATATCATTGGCCTTGTTATTAAAAAATAATGATTGTGATATGACAAATATGGAATATGTTTCTTTAAAAGAATATTTTGATGTAAGATTAAATGCAATATCGACATCAACTAAACTTGCTGCTGAATCTCTGGAAAAAAGATTAGAAAATATGAATGAGTTTAGAGAACTGGTAAGTGATCAACAAAAAACATTCCTTACAAAATCAGAATATGATATACATCATGGTACTCTTGTAAATGACATAAGAGTGCTTAGAGAAAGTAAAGCTTTATTAGAAGGAAAAGCTTCTCAAAATTCAGTATATTTAGCATATCTTATATCAGCAATGGGTTTAATTATTGCAATAATAGGATTAACTCATGAACTTTTTACTAAATAAAAAATAATATAAAATCTTGACATATTCAAATGTACTATCATATTTACAAAATTGGATATCAACATCAACAATAAATGGGAAATCTGTTTGGTGTGAAGTTCTTTTAGAAGATGAAATTGAATTAAATCCAAGAACAAAGTTCCCCGCTGCATTCATTTGTCCAATTCCATTTGATATGTCTTCAACTTCTATGCAGAGATATGGAGTTAGGATATATCTTACAAATAATACAACTACATCTCCAAATTATTCAACTATTGGATTAACCAATAGAATGAAAGTTTTTAATGAGATGGTAATATTCGCTCAGGAACTTGTTAAAAAACTTCCTGAGGATTTTATGGAAAGCTTCCCAATAACTTTTAATCCTGTTTTATTATGGGATAATAGTATTGATGGTATTTTCTTTGATTTAACATGTGATGCTGGAATACTTTGTAACGAAGTAGATCTACCAGGAATTAGTGGTTCAACATTTATTAAAATGGAGGGGACTAGTGGAACATCAGGAACAAGTGGAAAATCTGGTTCAAGCGGAACTTCTGGAACAGGAGGAACTTCTGGAACAGGAGGAACATCTGGTTCTAGTGGTGTTGATGGTAATTTTTATGGTACTTCGGGAACAAGTGGTATTTCTGGTTCATCTGGAACTAGTGGAACTTCTGGAACTAGTGGAACTTCTGGAACAGGAGGAACAAGTGGTATTTCTGGTTCATCTGGAACTAGCGGAACTTCTGGAACAGGAGGGACTTCTGGAACAGGAGGATCATCAGGAACATCTGGAACAAGTGGTACTTCAGGAACTAGTGGAACTAGTGGAACTAGTGGTACTTCAGGAACTAGTGGAACGTCAGGAATATCAGGAACAAGTGGAACTAGTGGAATATCTGGATCATCTGGAACATCTGGTTGGTCAGGAGGATCTTCTGGTTTATCTGGATCAAGTGGTTTGTCTGGTACTTCCGGTCAAAGTGGATCATCTGGAACATCAGGAGAATCTGGAACATCTGGAACTTCTGGAATATCTGGATCATCTGGATATGGATCTTCTGGAACATCTGGTTGGTCTGGAGGGTCATCTGGTATATCTGGAACTGGAGGAACATCTGGTGAATCAGGGACATCAGGGACTTCAGGAGAATCTGGAACATCTGGCGAATCAGGGACTTCAGGAACTTCAGGAGAATCAGGGACTTCAGGAGAATCAGGAACTAGTGGAACATCTGGTGAATCGGGAACATCTGGTGAATCAGGAACTTCTGGAACATCAGGAGAATCTGGAACATCAGGAACTTCTGGAACATCAGGTGAATCAGGAACTTCAGGAACTTCAGGAGAATCTGGAACATCTGGTGAATCAGGGACTAGTGGTACATCTGGAACTTCAGGAATATCTGGTTCATCTGGAACATCTGGATGGTCTGGTGGTTCATCTGGAACATCAGGAGAATCAGGAACATCAGGAACTAGTGGAGAATCTGGATCTTCAGGTTCATCTGGTTGGAGTACAGGAACAATTGATATAGATTTATATTATGACACAGTAAACGATGTTTTATATACTCCAAATATAGTAATTACAGGATTAACAAACATATATACAGGATCAACTGTTGGTTTTACTAATGCAGTAGTAGATCCTGATGGCGGATTACATAGTATAACTTCAGGGTTGGGTATTGGGTCATCTGGAACATCAGGAACAAGTGGAACAAGTGGAACAAGCGGAACAAGTGGAACAAGTGGTAAAGCTGGTTCGTCAGGAACAAGTGGAACCAGTGGAACCAGTGGAACAAGTGGAACAAGTGGAACAAGCGGTAAAGCTGGTTCGTCAGGAACAAGTGGAACCAGTGGAACATCAGGAGTTACTCAAGTGGTTGAAAGTTTGGGATTTGAATTCAGAAATGTTGCGACTACAACTGGTCAAACATATATATTAGATTTATCAGCTGTATATGATTATATTATAAATGTAGTAATATTACAAGGAGATACTGGAACTGGAACAACTGATTTTTATATAGATACAACTAAAATAACTGGTTTGACTGGTAAGACTTTTACATCAAATATACAAACGCATACACCAACAGATTTAAATACTGTAAGTACTTCTAGCCAAGTTAAATTTATAATAACTGGTTTAACTGGTACTCCAACATTAGTTAGAGGTGTTATGAAAACAACAAGAACATAAATGGGGCATAGAAATTTAATATTTGAAGAAGAGATTATTAAAACTGCAAATATAGGAGATATATTTGAAGGAGGTATGGTTTTTTATACATGGAGTGGAGGAACTCATGGATATATTATATGTGAGAATGATTTGCCAAATAGTATATGGGGTTGTTCAGGCACAAGCATCTCAACAAGTGAAGATGTTGGAACTGGTCAATCTAATACAAATAATATAATCGCTGGGTGTAGTACTATTGGGATAGCTGCAGAATTATGTGATAGTTTATCAATAAGTGGATATACTGATTGGTATTTGCCATCTTATAATGAACAATCATTAATTCATGATGCTGTTCATTTAGGATTTGGAAATTATACTAATGGAGTGCCTGTTTCATATTATATATACTGGTCATCTAGTCAACAGACTGATCCAGATACAAGTGCTCAAGGATTTAATTTGACAACTGGTGGAGCTTATTATAAGAATAAAAATGAAACTTGGTATGTTAGAGCTATTAGAAGTTTTTAAAAAATAATAAAATAAAATGGGATATGGTATAGTATTAGATCCTGGTGGTAAAGTACTTTTAAATGGAGGAGGATCATCCGGAACCAGTGGAGATGGAACATCAGGGACATCAGGAATTTCTGGTTCATCTGGAATTGGGACATCCGGTATATCTGGATCATCAGGAACTAGTGGATATGGAACATCTGGAATTTCTGGATCTAGTGGTATAGATGGTTTTTATGGTTCATCTGGAACTAGTGGTACTTCTGGAACATCAGGAGAATCTGGAACATCAGGAACATCAGGAGAATCTGGAACATCTGGTGAATCAGGGACTTCAGGGACATCAGGAGAATCGGGGACATCAGGAACATCAGGAGAATCTGGAACATCTGGCGAATCAGGGACTTCAGGAACATCAGGAGAATCAGGGACTTCTGGAACATCAGGGACTAGTGGTACATCTGGAACTTCAGGAATATCTGGTTCATCTGGAACTTCAGGAATATCTGGTTCATCTGGAACATCTGGATGGTCTGGTGGATCTTCAGGAATATCAGGTTCATCAGGCGATAGTGGAACATCAGGAACATCTGGAATATCTGGTGCAGTTTCAGGACAAATTTTATATTTTGATAATGTTGAATCTAATTTAATATTACCAACAATAGTTGCAAATAATACGATAGCATTTGTTACAGCAACAACTCCTGATACTATGACAAGAGGTGATGGTGGTAGTTTTATTACAGATGGTTTTGTTGCAGGACAAAAAATAAATATCTCTGGCGGAACAAATGATGGAATGGTTTACGTTATTCTAGCAGTTACTGGATCTACTATAACATTTATTAGAACAACAACTGTAATTAATGAATCGGCTGGAACCCCAATCACTATTAATGTAGATAGAGAAACATTAACAAGAACTCCTGTTAATGGTGTACAAGTAATTGAATCAGTTGATGTTTCAACTAATTCACCAGAAGATGTTGTTGGGGCAACAATTGATGCCTATACAACAACTAGTTTATTCCCTGTTTCAACTATAGTACCAGCAGGAACGTGGATTTTTAATTTTTGGGCATATTCATCAAATACGACTGGAGGATATATTCATTTTGAAGTTTATGTTGTTTCAACTGGCGGTACACAAACATTACTATTTTCAACATATGGTATTGCTGGAGCAGATAGAACTTTAATATCTTCTGTAGCAGGTTCAACCAATTCACAAAAAAAATATGTTGTACCTTACACCCAATTAACGGATACCAGTATTCTTACAAGTGATAGGATATCAGTAAAGGTTGTGGCTACTTGTACAACAAATAAAACAATATCATTTATATATCAAGGAGCTGCTATGGCTTCATTTATTCAAACACCATTTTATGTTCAACCGCCAGCAGGTACTAGCGGTACATCTGGAATAGGAGTATCTGGATCTTCTGGAACAAGTGGAACTTCAGGAACATCAGGAAAATCAGGTTCTTCAGGAACTAGTGGAACTTCAGGAACTAGTGGTACTTCTGGCACTAGTGGTACTAGTGGAACATCAGGAGTTACTCAAGTGGTTGAAAGTTTGGGATTTGAATTCAGAGACGTTTCTACAGCTACTGGTCAAACTTATATATTGGATTTATCAGCAGAGTATGGATATACAATAAATACCATTAAACTACAAGGAGATACTGGAACAGGAACAACCGACTTTTATATAGATACAACTAAAATAACTGGTTTGACTGGTAAGACTTTTACTTCTGCAACACAAACACATACTCCAACAGCATTAAATACTGTGAGTGCTACAAATCAAGTTAAATTTATTATAACAGCTTTATCAGGCACTCCTACATTGGTTAGAGGTTCAATGAAAACAACACGAACATAATGGGACATAAAAATTTAATATATTCATCACCAAAATGCTATTATGATGTAATTGCAATTGCTGGATTTGATTCTACAATAATAAGATTAGGTAAGGCTTGGTCTTGGGGAAGGAATGATAGTGGTGAATTAGGCAATAATACTATAGTTAGTGTATCAACTCCCATAGCAGTGTGTGGAAATCACGTTTTTTGTAAAATTGCTGGATCCAATCATAGAACTTATATCGCAATTGATAATAATAATAAATCTTGGGGATGGGGGTATAATGGTCTTGGAAATTTAGCTATTAATAGTGTAGTTAGTGTATCAACTCCTGTAGCTATATATGGTACGCATATATTCAATCATGTGAAAGGAGCATATTTTCATTTTCTTGCTCTAGATAGTACTGGAGCAGCTTGGTGTTGGGGTCAAGGGACACAAGGAGAGATGGGTAACAATCTTAAAGTAAATTATTCTACACCTGTAGCTGTTCTTGGTAATCATGTATTTTGTAAAATAACTGCTGGAAGACAAACAAATATTGGTTTAACAAATAATGGATTAGCTTGGTCTTGGGGTAGAAATTTAAATGGTGTTTTAGGTAATAATGTCAATGTAGCTCAAAGTACTCCAGTAGCTATATGTGGAAATCATTCTTTTATTGAAATAGAAACAAACATGCAAGTTAGCATTGGTATTGATAATTTAGATCAAACTTGGGTATGGGGTAGAGCTGATCTTGGCGCACTGGGAGATAATACATTAGTAGATAAATGTACCCCGGTTCTACTTTATGGTAATCATGTTTTTAAAAAAGTTGCAGTTGGGTGGCAAACTACTTTTGGTTTAGATAAAAGTGGAATATTATGGTCTTGGGGAAATAGTGCTTATGGTGAATTGGGGTTAAATAATACAGGAGTAACATATTCAACACCTGTAGCTGTTCTTGGCAATCATATATTTAAAGATGTTATCGTAAATCAATATAATGTTATAGCTATTGATACACAAAGTAATATATGGAGTTGGGGGAGAGGTGACTTTGGACAAATTGGTGATAATTCAGTAGTCTGTAGATCTATTCCAGTAGCTATTTTAGGAACAGCGTGGAAGCAATTATAAAAAATAATATATAAAATTATGAATGAAAATGAAATTAAATTTTTCAAATACTTTGAAGAAAATCTTTTTGGTAAATCGAGTTCTAGTTATGAGTTAATAAATAACGCTTCTAAACTTCTTGGAAGATCTCAAGCAGCTACATGTCCAACATGTGCAAGAGAAGAATATTATGAATTATTAAATATTTATAATTCTTGTCTTACAAAATGGAAAGAATATAAAGATTCTCTTGTAAAACCAGTAGTAAAAGAGGTAATACCTGAACCAGATATTGAAATCATATATACAAAATATGAAAGTGTGGAGGAAGTTAAAGATATTATTGATAAACAAAAAGACGAAACCACTCTATCAATAACAAAAAAATCAAAATGGTAAATTTGACCCAGAAACCACCACATCTTTAGTGTAGTTGGTAGTTCATTTAATTATTATATAATATCAAAAAATTTTTTAAACTTTTCATAAACTTAGTTATATAAGGCGTAATATTATATTAACCAAAAAGTAATTTTTGGTATTTAAATTTTTATATATAGTATTATGTTAAAGGCGATTAAAGTTAGATTATATCTTGATAAGGAACAAGAAGTTTACGTTAGTAAACTTCTTGGATGTTATCGTTTTGTATATAATAACTGTTTAGCCAAAAAGATAGAATCGTATAAAACAGATAAAACAAGTTTAGGGTTAAAAGATTTAGGAAATCATTTTCATCAAGATTTAACAAATGAATTTGATTGGTTGAAAGAACACAACACAAAAGTATTGAAACAATCAATCATCAATATGTTAGATGCGTATCAAAGATTTTTCAAAACCAAATCAGGCTTTCCAAAATTTAAATCAAAACATGATAACATTTCAAGTGTTAGATTCCCTGAAGAAGCCATATCAAGTAAAAATGATTTTTTATCAAACAGAATAACACTTAACAAACAATTAAAATCAGTAAAATTTAAAACTTCTGATAAATATCATAAATATTTAAACAAGTACCAAAGTGGGATAAGGTCAGCTACGCTGACAAAGACCACGACTGGTAAGTTTTTCTTATCTATACTTGTAAATTCAGATGAAATTATAAAAAGAAAAGAACCTATCAATGATTTCATTGGTTTAGATTTAGGGATTAAAGATTTCATAGTAACATCAACAGGTGAAGTTTTTGAAAACATTAAAACTATTAGAAACAATTCAAGGTCATTAAAACATTTGCATAGGCAACTATCAAAAAAGGTTAAAGGATCAAATAATAAAACAAAAGCAAGGTTAAGGCTTGCAAAAAAACATGAAAAGTTAAATAACATTAAACAAAACTATTTACATTCAATAACAAATTCACTGTTAGATGAAAACCAAATCATAGTGATTGAAGATTTAAATGTAAAAGGAATGTTAAAAAACCACAAACTATCAAAAGCAATTCAAGAACTATCATTGTATAAATTCAAACAGATTTTAAAGTATAAAGCTGAATGGTCTAACAGAAATGTGATTGAAGTTGATAGATGGTTTCCTTCATCTAAACTATGTTCTGAATGTGGTTATAAATATTCAGAGATGACTTTAAAAGAACGTGAATGGACGTGTCCGCAATGCGGACACAAGCATCACAGAGATTTAAATGCAGCAATTAATATAGAAAACGAAGGCAGAAGATTATATAAAGAACAAATAGGGATCCGTAATCCCGAATTAACGCTTGTGGACTATCAAGAAAAATCAAATTTATTTGAAGATAGGTTGAAACAAGAAAACGGAATTTATGAAATATATAGTTTTTCATAAGTTTTGTTGAACGGTTGATACAGCACTTAA
>Ga0315273_10001231_pt1 | contig 28821 bp, 29 predicted proteins | sample YL17G02_0_MG_FD_205753 | JGI IMG/M metagenome (GOLD analysis project Ga0315273, IMG submission 205753) | Sediment microbial communities from Yellowstone Lake, YNP, Wyoming, USA - YL17G02_0 | ecosystem: Environmental > Aquatic > Freshwater > Lake > Sediment | place: USA: Wyoming | collected... | reverse complement strand
CAGTGCGTCCGGATCTGTTCCGTCATAAGCTAACAGTAAGAATTGCATATTCGTTCTTTTTAATTCAGTTCTTTGTTTCTCAGACTTTCAAATTTACAACAATTACAGAATAGCAGGCAACTAATCGTTACAATGATTTTCATTATCATTGTTTATATTTGTCAGTGATATCAGGGAATTTGTCAATTCGGAATTGATTATATTTAACATGCTGAATATTAAGAATATACTCAATCCATTCGGAATTTTCAGGGATCTGAAAAGAAAGGACCATAAACCATCTTACGGAGCCCTTGACATTTTCAAATATATCGGCCCCGGCTTACTGGTAACTATCGGATTCATAGATCCGGGAAACTGGGCAGCAAATATTGCAACAGGATCAGAATTTGGTTACACGTTGTTATGGGTTGTCTCTCTATCCACATTAATGCTGATCGTCCTGCAGCATAACGTCGCTCATCTTGGAATTGCTACAGGTCTTTGCCTGTCAGAGGCCGCAATGATATATCTGAAACCATGGGTTTCAAAGTCAGTTTTATCATTTGCGGTTATTGCTTCAGTAGCTACTTCACTAGCAGAAATTCTAGGTGGTGCAATAGCTTTAAATATGCTCTTTGATATTCCGATAATGATAGGCGCTATACTTACTACAATTTTTGTAATGATAATGCTGTTTTCAAATTCTTACAAGAAAATTGAAAAGTGGATCATAGGGTTTGTATCTATTATAGGTCTTTCTTTTTTATATGAATTGTTCCTTGTTAAAATTGATTGGATTCAGGCAGGTATTTCATGGGTAAAACCTTCTATTCCTGAAGGTTCTATTTTGTTAATAATGAGCGTTCTGGGTGCAGTTGTAATGCCTCATAATCTTTTTCTGCATTCAGAAATAATCCAAAGCCGTCAATGGAACCTGGAGGATGAAAAGATCATTAAAAAACAGTTGAAATTTGAATTTGCAGATACGTTGTTTTCAATGATAGTCGGTTGGGCAATTAACAGTGCAATGATACTGCTGGCCGCTGCAACATTTTTTACAAATGGGCAGAAGGTTGATGAGCTTCAACAGGCAAACAAACTCCTTGAACCTTTACTTGGATCGAATGCTTCTGTTGTATTTGCTGTTGCACTTCTCTTTGCCGGGGTTGCTTCTTCTATTACATCCGGAATGGCTGGAGGATCAATTGTTTCAGGAATGTATAAAGAGCCTTATAATATAAAAGATAACCATTCAAGGGCAGGAATAATTATCTCCCTGTTGGGGGCCCTCTTGATGATCTTCTTTATTGGAAACCCGTTTAAGGGACTTATATTATCGCAGGTATTTCTGAGTATTCAGCTTCCGTTTACAGTGGCTATACAGGTATACCTGACTTCATCAAAAAAAGTAATGGGCAAATATGCAAACAGTCGTTTTCTGATTATTCTGTTATCGGTTATTGCCGGCATTGTTACATTTCTTAATCTTAAATTGCTTTTTTATATTCTTGTTGGCTAATACCTTGAAAATTTCTTTTATGTCAGATAAACAGTATAAAACAGGTTTGGTTTTAAGCGGAGGCGGGGCAAGAGGGTTCGCACATCTTGGAGTGATCCAGGCATTGAATGATACAGGAATTTTTCCCGATGTAATATCCGGAACCAGCGCCGGGGCTATTATTGGAGTATTATATGCCGATGGTCATAATCCGAAAGAGATACTGAAGTTGTTGAATAGCGGAAGTCGTCTTGATTTCATGCGTCCTGCATTACCAAGGGAGGGGCTGCTTCAGATTAACGGTATAATAAAAATTTTGAAAACAAGCTTACGCGCTAAAAATTTTAAAGAGCTGAATATCCCGTTATTTGTCTCTGCAACAGACCTGAATAATGGAAAAGCTGTCTATTTTTCTGAAGGAGACTTACTCGATCCGGTCATTGCATCAGCCAGTATTCCGGTACTTTTCCAACCTGTAAAAATCGCTGATATTTCCTATGTTGATGGCGGTGTCCTTGATAATCTGCCCTTAAGGCCAATTGAAAACAAATGCAATATTCTTATCGGCTCGTTTGTAAATCCTGTCGGCTATATGGAAAAAATAAGTGGATTGATAAATATTGCAGAAAGGACTTTTATGCTCAGCATGTCAAAAGAAATTTTCGAAAAAGCAAAGAGATTTGATCTTTTTATCGCCCCCCTTGAATTAAGAAATTTCAAAATTCTTGATACTGAAAAAGCCGATGAGCTTTTCACAATTGGCTATAATGCTACTAAAGAAAGGCTAAAAGAAATTGATATAGATAACCTTCTTGGCCTGAAATCTGCAACAAATCTTTAGAATTTTTTCAGTTACACTTTTACTTTTTAATTAGAGAATAAAGGTTCTTAATTTCTGCTTCCCACAATGATTCATCGGGTGTTTCAAGAATTAATGGGAGATTGTCGAATCGTTCATCATTCATCAACATTCTGAAAACATCCTCTCCAAGAAACCCCTTTCCTATGTTATCATGCCTGTCGACCCTGGTCGCAAGTTCCTTTTTTGAATCATTGATATGCATGCCCCGCAGGTATCTAAACCCAATGATTTTATCAAACAGTTTGAAAGTTTCTGCAAATCCTTCCGGCGATTTAATATTATATCCCGAAGTGTAAGCATGACACGTATCAATACAAATACCAATCCTTGATTTATCATCTACTTTGTCAATAATGAACCTGATCTGCTCGAATTTATGCCCCATATTTGTGCCCTGACCGGCGGTATTCTCAATAACTGCTGTAACATTTTTTGTTTTGTCAAGGACAATATTAACAGATTCTGCTATCCGGCTGAGGCATTCCTCTTCACTGATTGTCTTCAGGTGACTTCCGGGGTGGAAATTAAGTCTGTCAAGACCCAGCTGTTGGCATCGTTGCATTTCATCGAGAAAAGAGGCTCTCGATTTTTCCAAAGGTTCTTTCTCCGGATGTCCAAGGTTTATCAGGTAACTGTCGTGGGGTAAAATCTGAAATGGTTTGTAATCGTACTTCTCGCAATTCTCCCTGAATGCTTTAATGTTTGCTTTGGACAAAGGATTTGAAAACCATTGTCTCTGATTTTTTGTAAACAGGGCAAAAGCCTTTGCTCCTATTGCGTTTGCATTTACCGGGGCATTTTCTACTCCCCCTGAAGCGCTTACGTGTGCACCAATGTATTTCATGGATCAGTTAATATTAAGGTCCGGAAATTAAAATTATCACCTGCTGTATTGATCACCAGAATTTTTAAACAATATAACAAAAACTTTTATCTTATGTTTATAACATAAATTTGAATAAGTATACGGATATTAGTATTTTTGTAATGAACCTTTTAAACACGTCAAGATAAATGACAGAATTAAATAGCAGTATCCCTGCAGAACAGGGAGCGAAAAAAAGCACTCCGGTTGGTATGATTGTGACATCAATTATTCTTGGAGTTGCGCTTGTTACTCTTATTTATATGTATTTCGATAAGAAGAACAAAATGATTGAAATGGAAACTATCCTTACTCAGGAAAAAGACTCCCTGGCCAATGAATTAAGGCATATGGTTGTTGCATACGATACTCTTAAAACAACTAACGATACTCTGAATGCCGGTCTGCAAAAGCAAAAAAACAGAATTGTCCAGCTATTATCTATTAATGCGTCTAATGTCCAGCTTATAAAAAAGTATAAGAGCGAGATCACAACAATGCGAGAAATAATGAAAAGTTACATTGTTCAGATTGATTCTCTTAACACAAGAAACAAGATGCTTACTTCGGAAAATACTGAGATAAAGCAGCAAATCACACAAGTCAGGAATACAAATACAGAGCTGTCAAAAGTAAAACAAGAGCTCAGTTCCAAGGTTGAGGTTGCATCCATTATACAGGCCAAGGATATTGTCGCCGTATCTCTGAATAAAAAAAGAAAAGAAACAACAAGAATTAATCTCCTTGATAAACTCAGAATCTGTTTCACTCTGAGGGAAAATCCGCTGGCAAAATCCGGACAGAAAGATGTATATATGAGAGTGATCAGGCCCGATTCCATTGTTGTAACAACCAGTGCTGATAACCTTTTCGAATTTAAGGGCAACAAAATAATTTATTCCGCCACCCGTCAGGTAGATTATTTAAATCAGGATATTGAAGTGTGCATCTTTCTCGACAATAAGGGTGACTTTATTATCGGTAATTACAGTGTTGAACTTTACCTTGAAGATAATATTATCGGCCGGACAAATTTTATGCTTTCCAAAAAATAATTATTTGTCATCAGGCATCATAAAGTCAGATATAATATTGTCCGATATCAATTTTCCCTGGTTTGTAAGAACCAGGGAATTTTTTTCCAGTTTCATCAGACCATAATCTCTGAATTTCCCTGCAAGATTTATAACATAATCATATCCTTCTTTTTCAAACATTGTCTCGACATACTCAAGATCAATACCCCACATCGTTCTCAGGGAGGTCATTACATACTCATTAAAGCGTTTTTTTGTGTCAAGTTCTTCTCTTTCAAAAAAGCATTTCCCGGCATAAACAGATTTTATATACCCCTTCAGATCACGGATATTCCACTGACGCGAATATCCGTCAAATGAGTGGGCCGATGGCCCGAGTCCAAGATAACTTACCTGTTTCCAGTAATTTGAATTATGTATGGAGAAATAACCCGGTTTGCCGAAATTTGAAATTTCATATTGGATAAAACCTGCTGAACCTGCTTTTTCAATAAGAATATTAAATTGCGAGGCGCTATCATTTTCATCAATTTCAGAAATCACCCCCTTGTCAACCATTTTGCTTAAGACAGTTCCGGGTTCAAAAGTCAGATGATACGCCGACAAGTGTTTAATATCAAATGTGAATGAAAAATCAAGATTTGATTCCCATTCCTTCAGGCTCATCCCCGGAATTCCATAGATGAGATCTATTGTAATGTTCTCAAATCCGGCATTCAACGTCTCTTTAAGAGCAATAATTGCCTGGGCTGAGTCGTGCCGCCTGTTCAGCATTTTGAGATCTGAATCCCTCCAGGATTGTATACCCAGACTAACCCTGTTAATATTATGCTCTTTTAATCCTTTTAAATATTCAGGCTGAACATCTTCCGGGTTCAATTCGATTGTTATCTCACATTCCCCGGTTAAATTGAATAGTTTGGTAATCTGATTAAGTATTGTTCCCAGTTCTTTGATCGAAAACACTGAGGGCGTACCACCGCCAAGATATATTGTCGAGACTGTTTCATTACCCAGATATTCCTTTCTCATCGAAGTTTCTTTTAACAGTGCATCAATAAATTCGGAATTATCAGTTGCCGAAACTACATGAAAGAAATCACAGTAAAAACATAGCTTCTTACAAAATGGTATATGTATGTATATGCCTGCCATCTTTTAAATCTCAAATAATATATACAATCAGAATAGTTTTTTGCCATACGAGGCACAAAGGTACAATGTTAAAAATCAATTAATGAATATAAATTATCCTGTATTATCTAAATTTGCATAAAATTATAAAATATGGTAAAGAAGAATATATTCTCAATTCTGGTATCTCTGATCATAATGTATCTGAGTCTGACCGGATCTCATACATTCGATAAAGTTTCATTTATTAATATTCCATACTTCGATAAAATTGTTCACTTCGGAATGTATTTTGTCTTTATGTCGGTAATAATCTTTGAAAACAGAAAAACCATAAAAGGTCCCGGCAATTTATTTCTTGCAGGTTTGATTCCTTTTTTCTATGGTATTTTACTTGAAATTTTGCAATCGACCCTTACGGTAACCAGAACCGGAAGTATTTATGATGCGCTTTCCGATAGTGCAGGTATTCTTGTATCAATTCTTTTATGGCTCTGGATTAAGCCTCTTAGAAAAAAGATAATCAGATAGTTATTAATTCCTCGCTAGTTGCTATTTTTACCAGTTCATAGATTGTCCTCTTGCTGAACAGCTGAATAAGTTCCTGCCTGGCTTTTTCATAATCCTCGTGAAGGGGACAACGCTTCTTATTCATCTCTTCTCCTTCGCATGAGCCGTTATGCATAACACAGTTTGTAAAAATATCATACCCGTCAATTGTATTTACTATATCGAGCAGAGTTATATTATGAGCATCTTTTAATAAAGAAAAACCTCCATGAGGGCCTTTTGAGGAGCTGAGAATTTTTTGTTTTGCCAGTTGCTGAAGAATCTTTGCCAGGAAAGGTGTTGGTAGGTCAAGATCCTTGCTTATTTTTTTTATTCCTGTTTTTCCATTTGATAATGGCTGACTTGCCAAATAAATGACAGCCCTGATACCATATCTGCAAGAGTTTGAAAGCATATTAATACATTTTAAGTGAGATCTTCTCAATTCTTCCCGAGTGCCGTCCACCTTCAAATTCTGTGGTAAGGAATGTTCTGACAATCAGATATGCTTCAGATTCCGAAATAAACCACCCTGGTAACGTAAGTATGTTTGCATCATTATGTGCCCGGGATAAACGGCTTATCTCTTCATTCCAGCAAAGAGCAGCCCTGATTCCGGGATGCTTGTTTACAACCATGTTTATTCCATTGCCGGTCCCGCAGATCGATATGCCTAATTCATAATCGCCTGAATTTACAGCGTTTGCCAGTGGATGACCAAAATCAGGATAATCAACTGTCTCGCCCGAAGGACAACCAAAATCTTTGATATCATACTTTTCCTTAATAAGAAAACCTAACAGCTTTTCCTTAAGGTAATAACCTGCATGATCCGACACTATTGCTATTTTGTTGTTTTTCAACTTTTCAACTTTTAATTTTATTTCTGAAAACAGTCCGCAAATTAGTATAATTGCTTTATTAAAAGAAAAAAGTATTCTTATATCTTCAACTTCAGCATACTATAAAGTAACAAACCATTAATCTTATTGTTTATATCAGGAACAATTCGTTTGTTAATAACATGTAAATAACTGCCCATAAAGATTTATAATATCATGCTTTATCAACCATTTTAATTGCGCATACGTACCGGAAACTTAATTGAATAAAGTTTTAAGAAAATAAAATCAAAATATGAACTTTAAATCAACCTTAAAAACTTTACTTTTGCTTTTTTGTAAGTATCAGAAAACTTATCTTAAGAATTGTTAATTATTTTACTAATCAACTGATTTTCAAAAACGGTATGTTTTTTGAACTGTTGAAAAGATGTTGGTATAGTTGTATTGATAAAAAATAAAATAAAATTTCGTTGAAAATATCAACACTATTAACAGCATATCATTATCATCATTAATAAATTTAATATCAATATATGAAAATATTGTATTGTTAATGAAAGTCATGTAAGCATAACAAATAGAAATTCAATCTGGCAATAATGATTAAGTTTACAGATGAATTGATGGATGTTTTATAACTAAAATGAAAATGAAGCAGGACGAACAAAATATTTTGGAAATAAAAAGATTGAAGAAAGAAAAAAATGCGATTATCCTGGCGCATTATTACCAGACAGGCGATATTCAGGATATTGCAGATTTTGTTGGAGACAGCCTGGCGCTTTCACAAAAAGCTGCTTCAAATAAAGCAGATATTATAATCTTTGCAGGAGTTAAATTTATGGCTGAAACAGCAAAAATACTTGCTCCTGAAAAAAAAGTGTTGCTTCCTGATTTAAATGCTGGTTGTTCTCTGGCCGACGCCTGCAAAGCAGTGGATTTTGAGAAATTTTTAATGGAAAACCCGGGAAGAACAATCATCTCTTACATTAATACTACTGCAGAAATAAAAGCATTGTCAGATATAATATGCACATCATCCAATGCTGTTCAGATAGTTGAATCGCTTCCTCCGGAAGAAAAAATATTATTTGCCCCTGACCGTAACCTGGGAAACTATATTCTTAAGAAAACAGGACGTGATATGATAATATGGAATGGAACATGTCATGTTCATGAAGAGTTTTCACTGGAAGCAATACTAAGATTGAAGAAGGAAAATCCTGAAGCAAAAATCATCGTTCATCCGGAATGTGAACTTCCTGTAAGAATGGTTGCAGATTTTATTGGTTCTACCTCTTCATTACTTAAATTCACAAAGAAAGACATAGGAAATTGTTATATTGTAGCAACTGAAGCAGGTATAATTCATCAGATGAAAAAGGAGAAGCCTGCTAAAACATTTATTCCTGTTCCGCCAAGAGATTCTACATGTGGTTGCAGCGAATGTAGTTTCATGAAACTTATAACCATTGAAAAAATATTAAATTGTCTTAAAAGGGAAAAACCTGAAATTTTAATAGATAAAGAGACCCTTATAAGAGCTCAAAAACCCATAAAAAGAATGATGGAAATGTCTGAAAAACTTGGTCTTTAAATCATGAGAAAAACTATTATTCTTATCTTTTTTGTTTTAATCTGTAAAATAAACTCAGGTCAGGAAAACGGAAGTCTGAAGGATGGTTATCAGATATTTAAATACCCGAACGGAACCGTATCAAGCGAAGGATTGATTAAAAACGGAAAACCTGAAGGATTTTGGAAAAGCTATTATGTAACAGGGATTAAGAAATCTGAAGGTGAAAGAACGAACTATCTTCTTGACAGTATCTGGGTATTTTATGATCAGGCCGGAGACACAACAGAAAAAATTAATTATCTCTATGGAAAAAAGAACGGATGGTATTATAAATATAAAAAAGAGCCGTCCCGGGGAGTCTATATAAGTTCAAAAGAACTATTTGCAGCTGACAGGAAAGAGGGTACCGGATATATTTATTTTCCGGAAGGAAAAATACAACAGACATTCACGTATAATGCCGGGAAAAAAGAGGGATTGTCAAAAGAGTTCGACAAAGAAGGGAATATTATAACTTTACTTGAATATAACAATGATTTTATGGTCAGCCGGGAAAGGATAAACAGGACTGACAATAAAGGACTTAAGCAGGGAGACTGGAAAGAATTCTATCTGAATGGCGGAGTCAAATCCGAAAAGACATTTAAAGACGATCTTATAAACGGTTATTACAAAGAATATGATAGCCATGGAATACTTGTTCTTACCATGCTATATGAAAATGGAGCAATTGTGAAATCAAGAGTGGAAGATGAACCTGATATTGAAATAGTAAATAAGCATGATCAGGATGGAAAATTGATCTACAGTGGTCCATATCGTAATAAAGTTCCGGTTGGTGTTCACAGGGAATTCGGAAAAGATGGTAAGGTCATAAACGCATTTATATACAACGATAACGGATTGCTTCTCTCGGAAGGAATAGTTGACGAAGCCGGAAAATATAACGGCAAGTGGAAAGATCTATATAACAACGGAAAGGTACAGGCGGAAGGTCAATTTAACGATAGCAGACGTTCCGGCCAATGGAAGTTTTATAATAGCTCAGGAAAAACTGAACAGACCGGTTCATATAATAATGGCCGTCCTGACGGATTATGGAACTGGTACTATGAGAACGGAGCCATGTTGAAGGAGGAAGAATACTTCCAGGGACAGCGTGACGGGTCATCTGCGGAATATTCGCTTACAGGAGATATTATTGCTCAGGGTCAGTACTCAGACGGTGAAAAAAACGGAGAATGGAAATATAAATCGGGTGATCTGACCGAGGAGGGAAAATATATCACAGGGTTAAAAGACGGCGTCTGGAAATCATATTATGGCAACGGAAAACTGAAATTTAAAGGGAACTTTGTACAGGGTAATTCCGATGGTCAGCAAATTCTTTATTATGAGAATGGTAAGACAAAAGAGGAACAATACTTTCAAATGGGAATCAGACAGAAAACATGGAAAAAATTCAGCGAAGACGGAATTCCCGTTCTTGTAATATCATACAAAGATGATGTGGAGATAAGTATAAATGGTGTTAGAATAAAGCTTCCTGAAGGCGATACAAAACTGATTAAATAGTTACTTTGCTTTATGGAAGAAAATGTAAACATCAGAAAAGATATTATCACACCAAATGATAAAGAATTTGAGAAACAATTACGACCATTAAGTTTCAGCGACTTCAAGGGACAAAAACAGGTAATTGAAAACCTTGTTGTATTTGTGACCGCAGCAAAACAGCGCGGCGAATCTCTCGACCATGTACTTCTGCATGGTCCTCCAGGATTAGGAAAGACAACACTTGCTACAATAATTGCCAATGAGTTGCAGGTTAATCTGAGGGTTACCTCCGGCCCTGTTCTGGATAAACCCGGAGATCTGGCAGGATTGCTGACAAACCTCCAGGAGGGAGATGTGCTCTTTATCGATGAGATTCACCGTCTGAGTCCGGTTGTGGAAGAGTATCTCTATTCTGCAATGGAAGACTTTCAGATCGATATAATGATCGACAAGGGACCAAGTGCAAGAAGTGTGCAGTTAACGCTTAATAGTTTTACACTTATCGGAGCAACAACACGCTCAGGTCTTCTGACAAGCCCGTTAAGGGCCCGGTTTGGGATTAAATTCCATCTTGAATATTATGACCATGAAATACTTACAGGTATTGTCAAAAGGTCAGCAGGTATATTAAGTGTTAGAATTGATGAAGAGGCGGCGGTTGAAATTGCCAGAAGGAGCAGGGGAACTCCAAGAATTGCGAATGCCCTGTTAAGGAGAATCAGGGATTTTGCACAGGTAAAAGGTTCCGGAGAAATTGATATAGATATAACAAGATATGGTCTTAAGGCACTTAATATTGATCAGCATGGTCTTGATGAAATGGATAACAGGATTCTTACTGTAATAATTGATAAATTCAGCGGAGGTCCTGTTGGATTAAATACAATTTCCACTGCAGTAGGTGAAGAAAGCGGAACGATCGAGGAGGTCTATGAGCCATTCCTGATAAAAGAAGGATACCTTAAAAGAACTCCAAGAGGACGTGAAGCCACAGAACATGCTTATAAACATCTTGGAAAACAATTTGGGCACAATATGCCGGGCTCGCTGTTCTAAAGCTAATTAAAAACGTTACTGATCTTTTCCAACCCCTTTGTATCTAAAATCCTGATTTTTCTTCCGTTCAGCTCAACCAGTTTATCCGACTTAAACTCAGATAACAATCTAATAACTGATTCTGTAGCAGTGCCAATTATATTGGCAAGCTCTTCACGAGTAAGAGAAATATTAAGAAAATTGTCATTATCAAGACCAAAATCATTAACCAGAAAAAGAAGAACCTCTGCAAGGCGCTCCCTTACGGTCTTCTGTGCGATATCGGTAATAAAAGAATTGGCTTCACCAAGTTCGTGGCAGGCAAGCTTTAGCAGCTCGAGAGCATAAAGGGGATTGGTCTTAATAAAAGATGTAAGGATTTCTGAAGGTATGAAACATACCTGGCAATCTTCGATAACTTTTGCAGAGGTACATGCAAGTTCATTGCTGAGAACACTACGGTAAGCAATGATATCTCCCTTTTTTGCAAACCTGATTATTTGTTCTTTTCCGTCGAAACCTGTTTTGAATACTTTTATGATCCCACTGTTAATACAGAAGAACCCGCTTATACGATTACCCTCCTGATATAAAATATCGCCGCGTTTATATTGACGGAAATCCTTTTCAAAGTTAAGATTCTCAACTTCATCAGGAGTAAGATATTTGAAAATCGATCCTGATTCGAGAGAGCATCTGTCACATAACGGGACGTATATTTCTTGCTGTTTCATTTCATCTTCATATATTGTAGAACAAAGATTAACACACTCCTTAATAGAATTGTTCAGTCAAACTAAAATGCCGTCTTAAACTGATCAAGAAATCTCAAATCATTTTCAAAATAAAGACGAAGGTCATTAACTCCGTACTTTAACATAGCAGCTCTTTCAATCCCCATTCCAAAAGCAAAACCGGTATATTTTTTGCTGTCAATATTGCAGGCTTCAAGAACATTAGGATGTACCATACCGCAACCTAAAATTTCAAGCCAGCCTGTATATTTACATACATTACAGCCTTTTCCACCACAGATCTTACAGCTTACATCCATTTCTGCTGAAGGTTCTGTGAAAGGGAAATATGATGGCCTTAACCTTATTTCAGTCTCCTGTCCAAACATCTCTCTTGCAAAGAATAATAATGTCTGTCTCAGATCGGCAAAAGACACATTTTCGTCAATATATAACCCTTCAACCTGATGAAAAATACAATGAGCCCTCGCAGAAATAGCTTCGTTACGGAAAACTCTGCCTGGAGAAATGGTTCGGATCGGAGGTTTTTGATTTTGCATAACCCTGACCTGTACTGAAGATGTATGAGTACGAAGCAATATGTCTTCGGGACTTGAGTCTTCTGAAGAGATTCTGGAAATATAAAATGTATCCTGCATATCTCTTGCCGGATGCTCGGGAGCGAAATTCAGTTTTGTAAAAACATGATCATCATCTTCAATTTCGGGTCCCTCTGAAACGGTAAATCCTATTCGTTTGAAAATTTCAATAAGCTCGTTTCTTATAATAGAAATCGGATGGCGTGATCCAGTTGAATATGGAAAAGAGGGTTTCGTGAGATCGTTACTAACAGCTGTTTCTTCTTTGCTGAGCATTTCGGCCTTAAGAGAATTGTATTTTTCAAGCGCATTCTGTTTTAAATGATTTAGCTTCTGCCCAATCTCTTTTTTATCAGAAATCGCTACATTTTTGAAATCCTCGAATAGATCAGAAATAAGCCCCTTTTTACTAAGGTATTTTAAACGGAAGGATTCCAGTTCTTTAGGATTTTTTACCGATATTGATGATACCTCATTTAACAGATCAATAATTTTTTGAAACATTAAAAAATGGTTTTAAATCAATACTAATTAATTTCTAATAATTTTTATTTTAATAATTTTAATATCATTTAAAGGTTTGTCATTGGTATCAGTCTGTACCTCAGCAATTTTGTCTATAATATCAAAACCATCAATAACTTCTCCGAAAACAGTATAGCTGCCATCAAGACGGGGTGTACCACCAAGGCTTTTATAAATATTGCGCTGTTCTTCAGTGATTTTGTACTCTTTGTAAGAAGTCAGATAATTGAACATTTTAACAGAAGCAATTTCCTGGATCTTCGCATCTGTAAATGATTTTCCTGATGTTCTTAAACTGTCAGCAGTTTGCTTTATAAAGCTGTTGAAATGACTCTGTTTAAGATTACTGTTAATTCGCAATTCGGCTTGATTAAGATCATCGTCGTTTAATTTATTGCCCTGAACTATATAAAACTGAGTCCCGGAAGATCTCATTTCAGGATTTACATCATTGCCCTGACGTGCAGCAGCAAACGCTCCTTTTTTATGAAAATAATACGAGCTGAATTCCGGAGGAATAGTATAAGTTTGAATTGAATCGGGCAAAGATGTATGCTGAACGGATTTAGTGGCAGGATCTCCTGCCTGTATCATGAAGTTTTTGATAATACGATGAATAGAAATATCCTCATAAAAGCCTGAGTTTACCAGGCGTATGAAATTATCACGGTGAAGAGGCGTCCCGTCATAAAGTTTTATCTTAATTTCACCAAGTGTAGTTTTGATAGAAACCGTTGTATTCTCATTACCCCCCGGAGAATTGCATGAGATATTAAGAATTAGAGAAATAAGTATCAGTGCCTTTTTTAAATGGAAGTTCATAAGACTCAGAAATTGGTTAATATAGTTCCGCGTTTGTGATTGCAAAGATATTTAACTTTGGAAGATTCAAAAAAATATTGGTTTTGAAATAGTAATTTTTTTATCAATACAGATATTAAAATAAATTGATATCGGCATTAGCAGTATATTTGTCAGCTGGTTTAAAGAATTTTTGGTATTCTTTTATTAATTCTCAACAGCAAAAAAATAAGCTTATAAATACTAAAATGAATTTATATTAATGAAAATTAGAGTAATAAATAAGTCAAAACATAAATTACCCGGATATTCTACTGAAGGATCAGCAGGAATGGATCTGAAAGCAAAATTGGAGAATAATGTAGTTATTAAACCAATTGAGCGGATTATGGCCAACAGGCTTATTTCTGGAAATTACGGTTGGCTATGAAACCCAGATACATCAAAGAAGCGGCCGGGCAATCAAGAAGGCAATTACTATTATTAATTCACCGGGAACAATTGATGCAGATTACCGGGGAGAAGTATGTAAGATCCTTGTGAACTTATCTGATGAAAATTTCGTTATAAAGGATGGAGAAAGAATTTGCCAGATGATTATTGCAAAACATGAGAAAGGTGAATTGGAAAACGTTGAAAGCTTTTTAGATACTGAAAGGGGAGTGTAGGATTTGGACATACTGGTAAAAAATAGTTATGAAAACATATAGATTTTATTGTATATTTTTGGTGGTTATTGTGCTGGGATTTTCTTCCTGCGCCAAAAACATGCTCACTTCCGGAGTAAAAGGAAAAACAAAGGAGAATTATAATGATGCAGCATTCAATTATGGGTATGTCGAAGCATTGAAACAAAAATTAATGGGAAATGGCGGAGAAGCCCTGAAATACCTTGAGCAATGCCTGAAAATTAATCCATCAAGTGACGCAGCTTATTACCAAATGGCTCAAATTGTGATAGCTAATGGAGATATTATAAATGGAAAGCACTATGCTGCAAAAGCATTATCAATAGATCAGGAGAATATCTGGTATCTTACTATGCTGGCAGGATTATATTATCAGGAAAAGAATCTTGACAGCGCAATAATATACTATGAAAAAGCTGTTAAATTCTTCCCTGAAAAGGAAAATTTGCAATTAACTCTGGGTAATCTCTATTCTGAAGATAAGAACTTTGAAAAAGCAAACTCAATATTTGAATCGTTTGACAAAAAATATGGAGTTAATGAGATTTCAACGTTGTCTTCAATAAAGAATTTTATGGTTGAGGGAAAGTATGATGATGCTTTGCTTAAAACAGTATCACTGCTGAAGGAATATCCTGATGAAATATTGTATAACGGGTTATTGGCCGATATTTACAGGAGCAAGGGAGAAAGTGGAAGAGCGCTGGAGGTTTATAATCAGCTTCTTGAAAAAAATCCGGATAGTCCACAGATTCAGCTTAGTCTTTGCGATTTTCTTATTTCTGAAAAAAGTTATGCCGATTTATTTATGCTTTTGAATACAGTAATCCTCAACACTGATATTGAGCGTGAGAACAAAATTTCATTAATGGCAAGACTTATTGAAATTCCGGATCTGGCTAAAGAATGGGAAGATAAGCTGATAATTTCACTGATGGTTTTGGAGGCCAATTATAAAAATGATGATATCATGCCCCTGCTTAGGCCGGAACTGATGATAAAACAGAAAAGATTATCAGATGCAGAAGCACGACTTGAAGAAATTATTGCAGTAAACCCTGAAAATTATTACGCATGGGAAAAACTGCTGATTGTTTATTTGCGGTTAAAAGATTATGAAAAATTATTTATCAGAGGAGAAGAATGTGCAACAAAATTTAACGGGTCATTTGTTGCTAAAGTTTTATATGCCAACGGGGCACTTGAAAGCGGAAAGTATTCCGTTGCTGTAGAAGAATTAAGAAAAGCTGAAATTCTGGCTGGAGAAAACAAAGAGTTTCTTGTCCAGGTACTTACAATGAGAGCAGATGTTTATTACAGGATGAAAGAATTTTTGAAGGCTTTTGAGACATTTGAAACAGCATTAAAAACCGACAATGATGACCTTACAGTTATTAATAACTATGCATATTATCTTGCGGAGCAAAATAAAAACCTTAAAGAGGCAGAAGAAATGGCTAGAAGAGTGATTGAAAAGGAAAAAGGAAATACAACTTTTCTTGATACATATGGTTGGGTTCTTTACAAAAGAGGAAAATTAAATGAAGCAGCCAGAATAATGGAATCTATAATAACCAGCGGGGAAAGTCCTGATCCTGTTTGGTATGAACATTATGGATATATTTTAAGGAAGCAGAGGAAATGCAAGGAAGCTGTGGAAAAATGGAAAATTGCGTTGAAATTAGATGCATCTAAAACAGAATTGATTAAAGAAATTGAAGATTGCGGAAAATAATTGTTATATTATTTCTTGGAATTTTTAGTATGAGTTGTTCTGTAACAGGAAAATTGGTTAATGGAACAGCTAAAATGTCAAGCAACCTGCTTGATGAAGATGTTTTAAAAAGCATTGAAAATCAAAATATTACAAGAAACAATTTTTTTATTCAGAAAGCGGAAATAGAGGTTATAAATCAGGAGAAGAAAGAAAAATTTATAAGCAATATTAAATTTGAATATCCGGACAGATACCTTGTAAGTATAAAAAGCAAGTCGGGAATTGAAGGACTTAGAATTTATATTTGTGAAGATACAATACTGGCTAACGACAGGATAAGAAGGAAAATTTACGTAGGAACATCTTTTTATTTCAAGAATAAATATGGATTAAGTAAAAATTTTTTACCGTTGATTGTAGGAGATATTATTTTAGAAAAGAGCAAAGAAATAGGTAAAGAAAAATGTGCCGGGGATGAATTAAACATTGATCAAAGTATAGGTGGGATATTGTTAAATTATAGTATTGATTGTAATAAGAGAAAAATTAGCCATGTTGAACAGGTAAATAATTCTAACCGGGAAGGCATTAAAATAAAATATGGGAATTTCTTTAAGAAAGACAGTATTTTAGTTCCACATTTAATCGAATTTTACGATGCACAATCTAATACTAAAATAAGAATTAAAGTAGTTAGAATTGAACTTCGATGGAATGGGAAGGTGGAATTTGTACCTGGAAAGGGATATGAATTAATTGAACTTTTATGAAATATGTGGGTATTGTTATTCTTTTATTTTTTATTTCCTTCAGATGTATGGATGGTCAGACAAAAGCCGAGTTAGAGGAAAAAAGAAAGGCGACTCTGAATGAAATTATATATGTAGATAATATGCTTAAAAGTACAGCAAAACAAAAGGTAGAAAGCATGAATGCAGTTAAAATAATAGGTAATAAGCTAAATTTAAGGGAATCGGTAATTAAGAATATGCGAGAAGAGATAAATTTGTTTTCGGAAAGAATAGACTTGAACACCACTGCAATTAATATGATGGAGAGTGATTTGATTGAATTAAAGAATGATTATGCACGTGCTGTTGTTAATTCTTATAAATCGCAAAAAGAAAATCCGGAACTCGTTTATATTCTTTCAGCAAAGGATTTCAATCAGGGGTATAAAAGAGTGAAATATTTACAGCAGATAACAAAATTCAGAAGAAGAGAATCAGAAATTATTATGGAATTGAAAGACCAGATACAAACCTCAAAAGTACGACTGGAAAATGATTTAGCGCGAATTTCTGATTTAAAAACTAAAGAAGAGCAACAGAAAAGCCTTTTACAAACTGAACAGGAGAAAAAGCAGGCTATGGTTAGATCACTTAGCAATAAGGAACGGCAACTTAAAAAGGACCTGGAAGAAAAAAGAAGAATTGCTGCTAAAATTGAAAAGGAAATTGCCAGGATAATGGAAGACGAAAGAAAAAGAGCAATTAAGTCTGATAACACGCCAGAACAAAAATTAATAGGAGAGAACTTTGCTGAAAACAGAGGCCGGCTACCTTGGCCGGTTGAGAGAGGAATTATTACAAGTCAGTTTGGTATGCAGAAGCATCCTGTATTAAAATATGTTACTGAAAATAATATTGGGATTGAAATTACGAGCCTGGGAAAAACAACTGTTAGAACAGTTTTTAAAGGGGAAGTAGCAAAAGTATTTTCAATACCTGGAGCAAATATGACCATAATTATAAGGCATGGAAAGTATCTGACTGTTTATCAGAACATTGTTGATTTGAAAGTTAAGCTAGGGGATAAAGTTGAGACAAAACAGGAGCTGGGGAATGTGTATTGTGAAACTGATAATGGAAGTAAAGCGATCTTAAAATTTATGATATTTGAAGAAAAAGAAAAACTTGACCCTGAGTCATGGATTTTAAAAAATTAGAATAATATTGAAACAATTACGTAATATTGGAGTATAAGGTTTGGCATTGAAATAGTTATGTATAAAAAAATCAGTATTGAGTCTCAGGTAGGAAACTTACGAATTGTTGAAAATGCAATTGACGAGACCACCAGCGTTATTGGTATTTCTCAGGACAGTTACGGGAAAATTCTTGTTTCTGCAATGGAAGCTGTTAACAATGCAATTTTACATGGGAACAAATCAAATCCTGAAAAAATCGTTGATATTGAAATTACTTATGAAGGGAAAGAGCTTAAAATTAAAGTAACAGATGAAGGATCAGGCTTCAGACCTGAAGAAGTGCCAGACCCGACAATTCCTGAGAACATTGAAGCGCTTAGCGGCAGAGGAATTTATCTTATGTCGCACCTGGCTGATAATATTAAGTACAGTAAAAAGGGGAATGAAGTTACAATGACTTTTAAAAACATTTAATATTGAGCATAAGAATATTCTATGATGAAACTGACTTCAGGCTAAAAGGGTGGAGAAAAGCTGTGAAGATTGTAAAAGAGGTCATCGCGAAAGAACAAAAACTTTCAGGTGACCTAAGTTTTATTGTTACAACTGATGAAATAGTAAAAGATATTAATATAGAGTTTCTTGAACATGATTACTATACTGATGTTATTACATTTGATTATTGCGAAGGGAAGGTAATTAATGGTGAGATTTATATAAGCCTGGATAGGGTAAAAGAAAACGCTTTAAACTATAATGTAAGTTTTGATTATGAGATTTTACGGGTATTAATTCATGGAGTATTGCATCTTCTTGGATATACTGATTTAAATGACCCTGATAAAGAGGTGATGAGGAAAATGGAAGATTTTTGGATAAAATCAGTTGAGAATTAGATTTATGGATTTTAAATACGATATAATAGTTGTGGGTGGAGGACATGCAGGGTGCGAAGCAGCACATGCAGCAGCGGTTATGGGTGCGAGAACCTTACTTATTACAATGGATATGACTAAACTCGCACAGATGTCATGTAATCCGGCAATGGGAGGCATTGCAAAAGGGCAAATAATACGGGAAATTGATGCTATGGGAGGCGTGAGCGGAATTGTAACTGACAGAAGTATGATTCAATTCCGAATGCTTAACAAATCAAAAGGTCCTGCAATGTGGAGCCCAAGAGCCCAATGTGACAGACAAAAGTTTACGGTTGAATGGAGAAAAATGCTTGAAAAAGCAGAGAATCTATCGATATGGCAGGAACAGGCTACTTCTTTATTGTTGGATGGAATGCGAGTAGCTGGTGTCGAAACTGCATTTGGTACCAGATTTTTTGCTAAAGGAGTTATTCTGACAAACGGAACATTTTTGAATGGCCTTATGCATATAGGGTTTAAAAACTTTAAAGGAGGGAGATCGGGTGATCAGGCATCCACGGGATTAAGTGAGCAATTGGAGCAATTGGGATTTTTAGTGGAAAGGATGAAAACCGGAACAAGCGCAAGAATTGACGGAAGATCGATAAATTTCGATGCAATGACAGAACAAAAAGGAGATGAGTCAGGTGGTTCTTTTTCTTACCTGGAAGAGGAAGGAAATTTATTGGTACAAAAAAGCTGCTATATTGCTAATACTAATGAGGATGTACACGAAGAAATAAGGAAAGGTCTTGAATTCAGTCCTCTTTTCACAGGACGGATTAAGGGCAGAGGTCCGAGATATTGCCCAAGTATTGAAGATAAGATTGTAACATTTAAAGAACGAAAATCACATCAGTTATTTATTGAACCTGAAGGAGAAGATACTGTTGAATATTATATAAATGGGTTTTCCAGCAGTTTGCCACTGGAAATACAGCTAAAGGCCCTAAGAAAAGTGAAGGGATTGGAGAAAGTTGAAATGTTCAGACCGGGGTATGCAATTGAATATGATTTCTTTCAGCCAACACAATTGAAAAATACTTTGGAAACAAAGAAAATAAGTAATCTTTATTTTGCAGGTCAGATTAATGGGACGACAGGTTATGAGGAAGCAGCAGCCCAGGGAATAATGGCAGGAATTAATTCTGTTTTGAAAACACGGAACAGTGATCCATTTGTGTTAGGTAGGGAAGAATCTTATATAGGAGTTCTTATAGATGATCTGGTGACAAAAGGGGTAGACGAACCATATAGGATGTTTACTTCCAGAGCGGAATACAGAATTCTTTTAAGACAGGACAACGCTGATGAGAGGCTTACAAGAAAAGCATTTACTTTAGGCACAGCAAAATATAACAGAATTGAGCATCTGGAGGAAAAGGAAGAGATGATTAATGAGATTATAGCTTTTCTTACGGAGACAAGCATTAGTCCTGATGATATTAACGGGTTTCTTGAAAGTGTTGGGACTAATAAAATTGGTCAAAAAGTGAAAGCAATTACTATGGCTTCAAGACCACAGGTGGGAATAAAGGCTTTACTAGAGGTCATAAAAGGTGGTGAAAAAATGAGGTCGGCAAGGTCGCAAAGATTCAAAGAAGTATCAGAATCAGCTGAAATTAAAATAAAGTATGAGGGATATATACACAGAGAAAAAATTGTTGCTGATAAAATAAAAAGACTTGAAAATTTAAAGATTCCAGATGATATAAATTTCAATGAACTGGTTTCTATCTCAACTGAAGGAAGGCAGAAGTTAACCAGGATTAAACCTCTAAATATTGGTCAGGCTGGGAGAATAAGCGGAGTTTCACCTTCTGACATAAATATTTTACTGATATATCTGGGCAGGTAAATGTTCCACGTGGAACAAATATTTTATTAAACAAAATAATATTTATGAAAGTTAAAGGGCATTTGGTAGATATTCATTCCAGGGATATTTATCCGGTTGTTATAAGTATTAAAGGAAGTAAGATTGAATGTGTGGAAAAAACTGAATCAGTACCAGGGATTTATATTGTACCTGGCCTTATTGACGCACATATTCATATTGAGAGCTCGATGGTTACTCCGGGTGCATTCGCTATGACAGCAGTAAAACATGGTACTTGTGGAGTAGTATCAGATCCACATGAAATTGCAAATGTTCTTGGATTAAAGGGTGTCGAATTTATGATCAGGGACGCAAAAAAAGTACCGTTAAGATTCTTTTTTGGTGCTCCCTCATGTGTTCCTGCAACAAAATACGAGAGCAATGGAGAAGAATTGAATTATAAAGATGTAGAAAAACTGCTTGGAAAGAAAGAAATAAGGTATTTGTCGGAAATGATGAATTTTCCTGGCGTTATTTATAATGATGAAGAGGTACAAAGGAAGCTTGAGACTGCAAAAGAATTGGGGAAGCCAATAGATGGACATGCACCAGGCTTATCAGGTGAAATGCTTAGGAAATATGTCGCAGCCGGGATATCCACAGATCATGAATGCAGCAACCTTGGTGAAGCCATAGAAAAGATTTCTTGCGGAATGAAAATTCTGATAAGAGAAGGAAGTGCCGCAAAGAATCTTAATTCACTGAAAGAGCTTTTTCGGTCTAACCCTGAGATGGTTATGTTGTGCAGCGATGATTTGCACCCGGAAATGCTTCAGGAGAGACACATTAACAAATTAATTGCACAACTTGTTTCAGAAGGGTACAATAAATTTGATGTCATTCGCAGCGCCACTATTAACCCATCTGAGCACTACAATCTGAATGCGGGGCTGCTTCGTCCGGGAGATGATGCAGACTTTATTCTGGTTGATAGTCTCACTAATATGAATGTTCTTGAAACATGGATAAATGGGAACAAAGTGTTCGCAGATGGGAAAGTTCTTTTTAAATATAAGGCAGGTAAACCGGTTAATAATTTCAACTGCCAGCACATAACTGAAACAGACATTCAGGTAAAGAACCTGCATGGTGAAATAAGAGTAATTGTTGCAGCCGAAGGAGAACTGCTTACAGGTGAAATTCGTACCCCTTCGGGAGCAGCAGACTATGTAATTCCTGAAATTAGTAATGATATTCTGAAAATAGTCGTCAAAGACAGGTACCACGATTCCCCTCCGGCAGCAGGCTTTATTAAAGGGTTTGGAATAAAAAGAGGTGCCTTTGCCAGTTCGATTGCACATGACAGTCATAATATTATATCAGTAGGAACGAACGATAAGGACATTGTAACGGCTATAAATGAGATTATAAAACTAAAAGGGGGATTGGCGGTATCTGAAGGAAAGAATATCGAAGCACTTCAATTAAATATCGGGGGTATTATGACAACCCGGTCATGTGAGGAGATAGCCCATGATTATAATAACCTTAATCAATTGGTTAATTCATTAGGCTGTTCAATGAAAGCCCCTTTTATGACACTTTCATTTATGGCGTTACTGGTTATACCAGACTTAAAAATTGGTGACAGGGGATTATTTGATGTAAAGAAATTTGAGCCGGTGTCGCTGTTTGTTTAATAAGAACCTGTTTATATCCTGAAACCCCGAAGGGGTGTAACGAACATGGACAAATATTATCTTTACACCCAAATTCTTCAACCTTAATGGCAGCCGAGGCAAAATTTAAATCTATTCTTTCGGTGCTTCCTGATAACCCGGGAGTATACCAGTTTATTGATGCTGCAGGGATAATAATTTATATCGGAAAAGCTAAAAACCTGAGGAAGAGGGTTACCTCGTATTTTTCAAAAAATCAGTCGGGGAAAACGACAGCTCTTCTGAAAAAGACATCTGATATCAGACATATAGTTGTAGACAACGAATCGGATGCTCTATTGCTTGAGAATAACCTTATTAAAAAACATCAGCCAAGGTATAATATTCTTTTAAAGGATGATAAAACATTTCCATGGATATGTATCAAAAATGAGCCATTTCCAAGAGTTTTCAGTACAAGAAATCCTGTTAAAGACGGATCAGTTTATTTTGGTCCTTATACTTCGGGATTGATGGTTAAAACATTAATTGGTTTTATCAGGCAGTTATACAAGTTAAGGACCTGTGCTCATAATCTGACTAAATCAAATATTGAAGCCGGAAAGTTTAAAGTATGCCTTGAATACCATCTGGGTAACTGCAAAGCGCCATGTGTAGGTAAGCAGCCTGAAAATGATTACCGAGGGAACATAGAACAGATAAGAGATATATTAAAGGGGAATATTTCAACTGTTATCGACCATCTGAAGGATACAATGTCAAAGTATTCTGAAATGCTTCGCTTTGAGGAGGCCCAGTTAATTAAAGAACAGCTTGATATTCTGTCAAAATTTAGAAGCAGATCAATTGTGGTAAGCAATACAATTAAAAATGTCGATGTTTTCGCTATAACCCGCGAATCGGATAGTGTTTATGTTAATTACCTGAAAATTGTTCAAGGGGCTGTAATACAGACGCTTACAGTTGAACTTAAAATCAGGGCTGATGAGGAAAAGGAAAATATTCTTGGTTTTGCAATAACTGAAATAAGACAAAGACTCCTGAGCGATTCTCCTGAAATAATATTGCCCTTTAAGCCGGATATTCTATTGGATAAAGTCAGATATACAGTGCCCAAAGCTGGTGAGAAACAAAAGCTTCTTGAACTCGCTGAGCGTAATGCCATCTACTATAAACTGGAACAAAAAAAGAAACGGATGGAACATGCGCCCCAGGTACGTACGGGAAAAAACCTTGAAAAATTAAAAAATGATCTGCATATGCCAGACCTTCCTGTACATATAGAGTGCTTCGATAACTCAAATACAATGGGGACCAATCCTGTTGCCGCCTGTGTGGTATTCAGAAATGCAAGACCAAGTAAAAAGGAATACCGGCACTTTAATATTAAAACCGTAAGCGGGCCTGATGATTTTTCTTCAATGGAGGAGATAGTTTACAGGCGTTACAGAAGAATGACCGAGGAAAATCAAAAGCCACCTCAACTGGTCATCATTGATGGGGGCAAAGGACAACTCTCTTCAGCCATGAAGAGTATTGAAAAACTTGGTTTAAGAGAAAAAATTACTGTTATTGGAATTGCAAAGAAACTCGAGGAAATTTATTTCCCGGGAGATAGTATCCCGATATATCTGGATAAAAACTCAATTAGTCTTAAAATAATTCAACAATTAAGAAATGAAGCTCACAGGTTCGGGATAAATTTTCATCGCGACAAGCGTTCTTCTGAAATGATAAAATCCGACCTTGATAAGATAAAGGGAATCGGGCCAAAGACAAAAGAGATTTTACTTAAACATTTTGAATCGGTTGATAAAATAAAAAGTGCAACCTCAGAAGAGCTCGAAAATCTTGTCGGCTCAGCAAAAGCCTCAGTTTTATCCGGATATTTCAGGAAATAGCTCCAGTTTCCACGTGGAACATATTTCTTAAAAAATTGACTAAGTTGCACAGATTGTGATCGTTAAGACTGATCACATGAACGTTTAAGTCAGCGAGAATTGAAAATTTTCATTTTTCTGTCCAGTGGGGCACAGATATTACAGGTAAAATCAGTTATTAGCAAGACCCCCTTGCCCGAAGGGCGGAAGGGGTTTAGAATTCGGAGGAAGTCCGGAGTGCTTTTTCAATGAGTTTCGAAATCTCATGCGATCCGTAAGTAACAAGACCTTCCATCCCGATATCTTCTGCAACGTTGACATTTATTTCAATATCGTCAACGAAGAGGCAATCTTCTGGCTTAATGGAATATTTTTCAAGGAGAATTTCATAAATTTTCCTATCGGGTTTTGAAGATTTTGCCTCGGCAGAAATTAGTCCTCCATGAAAGTATTTAAAAAAATAGTAGCCGGTACGAACTTCTTCAAAAATATCCAAAGGAAAATTAGAAAGATAGTATAGTCTAAAACCCTGTTTTTTTAATTCAGGAAGAAGTTTGACATTCTGATCAATCGGAAACATAAGATCGGTCCGTAAATTGAAAATATGGACAATTTCTTCCCTTTTAAGCGATGATGTTAATGAAATAGCATCAATTGCTTCAGGAGTGGTGATTTCTCCTTTATCAAGCATAAGCCATTCTTTACTACCGAAAATATCTGAAAGAATTGTAGCCTTTATTACTGAAGGATATCTGTGCTTATCAAAATACTCAGATGGTCTGAAACTGATTAATACATTTCCAAGGTCAAAAATGATATTCTTTACCATATCAGGGATTCTTCATACTTATCGGCTGGCCGGTTGTTTCAAGGACATTCCACCACAATTCACCTTCTATATCAATTCTTTTGCGATTTGCAACCACCATCGGGATTGGCATCAGGGTAAAGTGATTATTCCAGAATCCTACAACAAAATCAGTTTTTCCGGAAAGGGCCGCGTGGACAGCATTTTGGGCAAGAAGATTGCAGAATTTACTATCGTTGGCGTTGGCCGGGGCACTTCTGATTATATAACTCGGGTCAATATATTTTATTGAATGAGGGAACTTCTTGCTTTTGAATTCCTCAGATATTTTATCCTTCAAATAGACACCAATATTCTTGTTTTTAATGTTACCGGAAGCATCTTTATCCTTTTTTTCAGTTTCAAAAAACTCCTGACCGGCTCCTTCGGCCACAACAATTACTGCATGATGTCTTTCCTCAAGACGCTTCTTAAGAATCCTGAGAAATCCGCGTTGACCATAAAGGTCGAATGTTATTTCAGGAATAAGAACAAAATTCACCTCCTGAATAGATACGGCTGCACTTGCTGCAATAAAACCTGAATCACGTCCCATCAACTTTATAAGGGCAATACCGTTAAAAGCTCCAGAAGCCTCATTGTGCGCATTTCTGATTATGTCGTTTGCTATAGAAAAGGCTGTTTCAAAACCAAAAGATTTTTGAATCAGATCAATGTCGTTGTCAATGGTTTTGGGAATGCCGGCTATACAAATTTTAAGTTTCCTTTTTTCAATTTCTTTGTGAATAGCATGTGCTCCACGCAATGTGCCGTCTCCACCAATACAAAAAAGAATATTGATGTTCATAATCTCAAGTGTATCAACCATTTTCTCAACATCCTGTTCGCCACGGGAAGATCCGAGAAATGTTCCGCCGGTAAGGTGAATATCACTGACCATCGAAGCTGTAAGCTCAACAACTTCATGGTTATATGTTGATATTAATCCTTCGAAACCATATTTTATTCCAAGAACCCGGCTGATACCATACCTGTAATGCAGCTCATTAACAAGACTTCGGATAACATTATTTAATCCAGGACATATTCCTCCACAGGTAACGATTCCAACTTTCGTTTTTGCGGGTTCAAAAAAGATATTTTCTCTTGGCCCTGCTTTTTCGAAAGAAATGGGCATCTCACCAATCTCTCTGCAATTGTTGAAATTTTCAAGCGAGACATCAAAAAGAATCCTTTCACTGTCGTCGACAAATTTATAGACCGGGCTATCTGTCCGCTGATTGTGTTTAAGAGGCGAACCAACATTTCCCTTTCCAAGGGATGTGACAATAAAATCCTCGTATTTCATTATATTCGGATATGTAAAATATTTAAAAAAGCCAATGTGAACACAATATTGTGTCCACGGAGGCCAAAATTATATAAATTTTTGATTGATTGTCAAATAGCAGAATCAGATTATCTGCTTTATTCTTCCAACAAGACCATTCTCCAGGATAACTTTTATCCCATGTGGATGATTCGGGGAGGAAGTAAGGACTTCCTTTACTTTCCCTTCTGTCAGTCGCCCGGTACGCTTGTCTTCAGTCAATTCAACCATGACATCAATACCAGGTCTAACATCTTCTCTGCGGGTTCCTTCCATAAACTCCAGTTTTTTAAATATATCTTAGAAAACAATCAGGTTCCGAAACTTTTTAGATCAGAGTGCAATAATAAATAATTTAATTGCACAAAAACGTTAAAGTGACAAATGTTTTGAACAGATTAAAAATTCCGTAGATCAATAGGCCCCTTTTATCAGTGTCCGGATTCTATAAAGACTTTTACTTGCTGTGATGAAAAGGCTTTTCATATCATCTCCGCCAAAACACACATTTGCTGTCCAGTTTTCGGGAACCGGGATATTTCCGAGTAAGACGCCATTCCTGTCAAAAATTGTCACCCCGGCACCTGTCAGGTAAATATTTCCCATGATATCAATGGTCATTCCATCAGAGCCCATCTCACAAAACAGTTTTTTGTTTCCAACGCTGCCGTCTTTGCTGATTGAATATTGCCAGGTTTTATTTCCCCCTATATCAGCAACAAAAAGTGATTTGCCATCAGGAGTACCTACAATACCATTTGGCTGTACCAGATCATCAGCTACCCTGATAAATGTTATATGGTCGGGTTCAAGATAATAAACCGCCTGGCAAACCTGAGGCATGGTATCGTGATCCCACCATGTACGTTTATAATAAGGGTCTGTAAAATATATTCCTCCATTTGGGGCTATCCAAAGGTCATTCGGGCCATTGAGTGGTTTATCCCGGTATTTTGAGGGAATAACACTGACATTTTTATCGGGGGCAATGCACCATAATTCATTTTTTTCGTCGGCGCAGGCCCACAGATTACCTTCTTTATCAAAAGAAAGGCCATTTGACCGCCCTGAGGGCTGCATAAAAGTAGAAAGCTTGCCGGAAATACTCAAGACCATTATCCTGTCGTTAGGCTGATCGGTGAAATAGACATTCCCTTTAGCGTCGGAAGAAGGGCCTTCTGTAAATAAAAACCCGTCTGCCAGTTTTTCAATTTTAGTCCCGGGTTGAATTATTTCATCCATGCCACCTTTTTGAATAAAGGCCATAGCGATACATGCTAATAAGAATGCAATTAATAATTTATTCAGTTTCATATATGACTAATTGGTTAAACTAACAATGAGTTATCCCTTTGTGTACCTTCGTATTTTACTTAAAGGGGGGAAAGCTACTTTTTTATGAGAGAACTTTTCTGATTCTTCCGATATAATTATCGATCTGTTCCGGCAGTTCAAATCCAACAATAATCATATCAACGGTTCCTAAACCAAGAACATATTTAAGCGAAGCATTTATTTTTTCTGAATCATTTTTAAAACTACCGTTACCAATCAGTTTCATACCAATAATACCTTTACCTTCTTTATGAAGTTTTTCAATCACAGGAATTACAAGAGCGGGATCCTTCTTATCCATTGCTTCACCGTATGGATTAACCCGTACATGAATAACATCAACCCAGGCGCTTCCAACACATGCTTCCATTGCTTCGAGAGAATGAACCGAAACACCATGCGCCCTTATTATTTTCTTAGCCTTCAGGTTTTCAAGAATATCCATTTGCTTTTCCTGCTTGTCGGTCCACCGGGAATCAGTCATGCAATGAATCTGTACCAGATCAAGGTAGTCTGTGTTTAGTTCTTTCCGGAAACGGTCAATAACCACATCAGCATCAGGGCGTTCAGTTTCAGGAATACCCCCCTGACTTACCCATATTTTGGAACTAAGGGTATAAGATTCTCTGGAAATACCTTTAAGCGCTGCTGCTGTAAATGGATGTGTTCCATAGCTGTCAGCACAGTCAAAAAAACGAATTCCTTTTTCATATGCCTGCCGGATAAGCGGTTCAGCGACGCCAGCCCGGGTAATATTTGATGACCGGTTGTATCCGCTGAATCCTGTCCCCATCCCAAGGAGAGTAGTTTTTATTCCCGACATTCCGAGGGTTATGATCTGAAAGGGATCTTTATTAAATCCTGCGGACCCGGAGGGAAAACCCGGAGCCGTTTTTCTGAGGAGAAATGTCCCGGCCCCTGCTGCAATTGTTGCGGCAACAAATTGTCTGCGTGTCAGATTTCTTTTTGTCATAATTAGAATATCAGGTTATGATAAAACAATTAATCTTATTACTTTAAATTACTTTAAGATGGTGACTTTAATATTTGATGCATGGCTGGCATCATGATATATT
>Ga0315273_10001230_pt1 | contig 28821 bp, 22 predicted proteins | sample YL17G02_0_MG_FD_205753 | JGI IMG/M metagenome (GOLD analysis project Ga0315273, IMG submission 205753) | Sediment microbial communities from Yellowstone Lake, YNP, Wyoming, USA - YL17G02_0 | ecosystem: Environmental > Aquatic > Freshwater > Lake > Sediment | place: USA: Wyoming | collected... | reverse complement strand
GGACTGCCGGGAATGGACCGCCGGAACGTGCGGCCGGGGCAGCGGAGCGCAGTTACCGGGCTCAGGCGATCCGCGGTGGGCTCGACCGGCGAGCACTGCCAGCCGGTGCGCGGCGTCCCGGATCTAGTCCCGGAACCTGCCAACCCACACCGGGGTCGTCTCCTTGAAGACGCGGACCCAGCGGCCGGTCGCGAGGCTGAGCAACCGGGCACCTTCGCCCGTGGACCAGGGGTCGTCGATCAGCACGTAGCCGCACCCTTCCTCCATCGTCAGACCGGAGCCGGGGGTCTCGATGCTTCCACGCGCTCCCTTGAGCAGGAGACTCGTCCCGCGCCGGCGATCGACGTAGTAGGCCGGCGTGCACGTCTGGATCCCCTCTTCGTTGCTAGTGCCGGGACACATGATGGAGCGCTCGGGGAACTGCTCGGACGACAGCGATATCCACCAGAGCCCGTCGTCCGCGTTGGGGTCCAGGGCACGCTCACCGGGAGGTGGGGAAGCCCAGTCCAACCCCCTGAGTCCTTCCCCCCGCCAGAACAGTTGCAAGAGGCCATCCATCCCGATTCTATCCGCATGGCGTGAACCCGGAATCTCGTCCCAATACCACGCGGAACATCCCGTCCCATCGCAACCAGCCGAATCGGCGCGAATCATCCGCCATCCACCGGTCTCCCGTGAGCGCTGCCAGAGCTGGTACGCGCATCGATTCCCGAAGTCGTCGGTGCTGCGGTCCTCAGCACCGCCGGGCGACGAGGCCGCCTGCCACGTCGAACTGTCGGGGTTGAACCAGAGATCGCAGCGTTCGGGGATCGCGGGGATCTGGATGAGTGCTGCAGGCCGACCGCCGACCCGCCAGTCCGCCCGGTAGACCGAGTCCCCCGATTCGTACTCCACGAACGTGAACGATTCGTCCCAGCGGACCAGGGTCGGTGGCGCCGGAAGGGAGAGGAAGAGACGATCGGCCTTCCGGACCGGATCGAACACGCGCCACTCGATACGGTGGGCGCCCGAGGCGGTGGACCGAAAATACGTGAGAGCGCTGTCGCACGGACGGGCAGGCGAAGGGGCAGCCGCGCACAGTCGGGTCATCGCGACTAGCGCAATCGCGATCCCGGCGCTACAGGCGACCGCCCGCGGGTGAGGCATACCGGCCTACCTCCAGGCGTCGGCGAACCTGCAGACGGGACGCGCAGCTCCGGGGATTCCCTGGCTGAAGTCATCCAGGTTCTGGAGCGGAACCTCCAGCGTGCGAACAGCGGTCTCGCAGGCACGCATACGCAAAGTCGAAGATAGAGCATTTGTTCGGACTGGTCTACGAGCAGCCCGGCCGCGCCCGCGTCCCATGCTATCCTGCGGCATGCGCCGTTCACTGTCGTGGGTCGCGCCCGTTCTCGCGGCCGTCCTCACCGGTTGCACGCCCGGGGGCGATGGGACCGTCCCGTCCGCTGCCGGCGGCCCGCGCTATTTCGGCAGCGTGCGCCCGCCCCGCGGCAATGTGCTGCGCTTCAACAACGGCGCCGAGCCCGAGACCATCGACCCGGCGCTGGTATCGGGCCAGTCCGACGGGCGCCTCGCCCGCGCCCTGTTCGAAGGCCTCGCGACCTGCGACCCGCGCACACTCGAGCCGCGTCCTGGGCAGGCCGCGCGCTGGGAGACCAGCGCCGACGGGCTGACCTGGACCTTCCACCTGCGACCGGGCCTGGTCTGGAGCGACGATGTGCCGCTCACTGCGCGCGATTTCGTCTGGTCGTGGCTGCGGGTGCTGCGCCCGGCGACCGCCGCTCGCAATGCCAGCCTGCTCCACGCCATCGCGGGTGCGGAGGACTTCAACCGGGGCACCGCTCCCGATTCTTCGCGCGTGGGACTCTCCGCCCCCGACGACACCACGCTCGTCGTGCGCCTGGCGTCGCCCGTTCCCTACCTGCTCCAACTCGCGGCCTACCCGACCTGGCTGCCCGTGCCCCGGCACGCGGTCGAACGCTGGGGCGAGCGCTGGACCCGGCCCGGGCACCTCGTCTCGAACGGCGCTTTCGTGCTCGAACGCTGGCGCCAGAACGACCGCTTCGAGCTGGCGCGCAACCCGCGCTACCGCGACGCGGCGCGCGTGCGGCTCGACCGGGTCGTGGCCTATTCCGTGGACGACCTCAGCACCTCGTCCAACCTCTACCAGTCGGGCCGGCTCGACTGGAACACCAGCGGCTACGTGCCTTCGCCCTTCGTTCCCTGCCTGCGCGGCAAGGCCGACTTCCGCAGCGCGCCCTTCCAGGCCGTCTACTTCTATTCGATGAACGTGACGCGCCGGCCCTTCGACGACGTTCGCGTGCGCCGCGCGCTGAACCTCGCGGTGGACCGCGACGCCATCGCCCGCGACCTGCTCAAGGGCACGCGCGCGCCGTGGGGCCGGCTCACGCCGCAGGGCTACCCCGGCTATCCCGCGCCACCAGCGCTCGGCCACGATCCCGCGCGGGCACGTGAGTTCCTGGCGCAGGCGGGCTATCCCGGCGGGCAGGGCTTCCCGAAGATCTCGATCCTGTTCAGCACCAGCGAGGACCATCGCCGCATCGCCGAGGCCGTGCAGGCCATGTGGACGAAGGAACTCGGCATCCCGGTCGAGCTGCGGAACATGGAGTGGGGCTCGACCCTGCAGGCCACGACCACGCTGCAATACGACGTGGCCCGGCGCTCGTGGATCGGCGACTACCTCGACCCGGGCACGTTCCTCGAGATCATGCGCGGGGGTGACGGCAACAACCGCACCGGCTGGAGCGATCCGCGCTACGACCGGTTGCTGCTCGCGGCCCGCAACGAGTCCGACCCGGCAGAGCGCCTGAGCCTGCTCGGCGAGGCGGAGTCGCTGCTGCTCGCGGACGGGCCGGTCATCCCCATCTACCACTACTCGACGGTCGAGCTGGTGAAGCCCTACGTGCGCGGCCTCTGGTCGAACGCCCTCGACACCCACCCGCTCGAGGACGTCTGGATCGACCACGCCTGGCGGCCGGGCTCGCGCCTGGCCGCGGAGCGCAGACACGGTCCGGTGGCCGAGCGCATGGTGCCTCTGCTCGGTCACCGGGCCGTGCAAGCTCTGCGGCCTCCCGCGCCCGCGCCGGCCCGACCCGCGGCTTCCGGACCCGGTGCGGCCGCGGCGGCATCCACGCCTTCCACCGCCTCCCACGGGCCACGCCGGCCATGACGCGCTACGTCGTGCGCCGGATGCTGCTCTTCGTCCCCACGCTGTGGGTGATCGCGACGCTGACCTTCTTCCTGATGCGCCTCGCCCCCGGCGGTCCCTTCAACGCCGAGCGTGAGATCCCGCAGGCGGCGCGCGCGGCGCTGGCGCAGAAGTACGGACTCGACCGGCCGCTCGGCGTGCAGTACGTCACCTTCCTCGCGCGCGCCGCGCGGCTCGACTTCGGGCCCTCGTACAAGTTCCCGGCGCGCCAGGTGCGCGAGATCATCCTCGAGGGCTTTCCGGTCTCGGCCGAACTGGGCGGCTGGGCGCTGCTGGTCGCGCTGCTCGCCGGCATCCCCCTCGGCGTCATCGCCGCGCAACGGCAGAACACCGCGGCCGACACCGCCGTCATGGCCGCCGCGCTGGCCGGGATCTCGATCCCCAGCTTCGTGCTCGGGCCGCTGCTGGTGCTGGTCTTCTCGCTCGGCCTCTACTGGCTGCCGCCCGCGCTCTGGGAGGGGCCGCAGAGCCGCGTGCTGCCGGTGCTCACGCTCGCAGCCGCCTACGTCGCCTACGTCGCGCGCCTGACGCGTGCCGGGATGCTCGAGGTGCTGCGCCAGGACTTCATCCGCACCGCGCGCGCCAAGGGACTGCCCGAGCGCGTGGTCGTGCTCAAGCACGCGCTGCGGCTGGGACTCCTGCCGGTGCTCTCCTACCTCGGTCCCGCCGCTGCGGCGATCATCATGGGCTCGCTCGTGGTCGAGCAGGTCTTCGCCCTGCCCGGCCTGGGCCGCTACCTCGTCTATGGCGCGTTCAACCGCGACTACACGCTGGTGATGGGCGTGGTGCTCTTTTACGCCGCGTTCCTGATGGCGCTGAACCTGCTCGTGGACCTCGCCTACGCCTGGCTCGATCCGCGCGTGGAGTTGAAGTGAGCCGGCCATGAGCGTTTCGACGAGCGCCGCGACCGTACCCGCCGCCCCCACCTCCGCTGCCGCGGGTCCGCCGCGCAGCCTGTGGTCGGACGCGCGGCGGCGGCTCGCCTGCAACCGCGCGGCGGTGGCGTCGGCCGGGATGCTCGCCTTCGTCGTGCTCGCCTGTTTCGCCGCACCCTGGTGGCCGGGCCTGGCCGACCCGGCCGCGCAGGACCTGCGGCTGGGGGCAGCACTGCCCACGATCACGCACCCGTTCGGCACCGACGAACTGGGGCGCGACCTGCTCGCGCGCGTGCTGTACGGCGGGCGCATTTCGCTGCTGGTCGGGCTGGTGGGCACGCTCGTGAGCCTGCTCGTGGGCGTCAGCTGGGGCGCCGTCGCCGGGTACGCCGGCGGCAAGCTGGACGAGTTTATGATGCGCACCGTGGACGTGCTCTACGCCCTGCCCAACATCTTCCTGGTGATCCTGCTGATGGTCTTCTTCAGCCGCAGCCTGCTCATGCTCTTCGTCGCGCTCGGGTTGGTGCAGTGGCTGACCATGGCGCGGATCGTGCGCGGGCAGGTGCTCACGCTGAAGCGCCAGACCTTCGTCGAGGCCGCGCGGGCGCTGGGGGCGGGCGACCGCAGCATCGTCTTCCGCCACATCGTGCCCAACACGCTGGGCCCGGTCATCGTCTACGCCACGCTCACCGTGCCGGCCGTGATCCTGCAGGAGGCGTTCCTCTCCTTCCTCGGCCTCGGCGTGCAGCCGCCCGACGCCTCGTGGGGCACGCTCATCGCCGACGGCGCGCGGGTGATGGCGCTCTTCCCCTGGCTCGTCGTCTTCCCCGGCCTGGCCCTCTCGCTCACCCTGCTGGCGTTCAACTTCATGGGCGACGGCCTGCGCGATGCGCTCGACCCGCAGGACAAGCAACCGGGGCGGTGAGCGGCGGGACCGGGCGCGCGCCCTCTCGCGAGGACCCGGTCGAGCCCATCCCCCCGGGCCCATCATCGGGCGCTCGCAACTCGACACCACCCGCGGCTCCGGTAGCCCGTTCGGTGGTCCATTGGATGGCTACGTGGTGGCCAAAGGTAGTATGCTTGAGTACTTGATTCTCTTGGCCCGAAGCAACCGGACCGGCACGCAAGCCCAGGTGGCAGGACCGGCCTCACTCCGATCGACCCCACAGACCGAAGGAAGTCCCCGAATGAAGCTCCCCCGCACGCGCCTGAAGCCACGGGCCGCCGCCCGCCCGGCGCCAGCCCGCCCGCCCCGTATCCGCATCGTCGTCGCCGACGGCCAGGCCATCGACCGCCAGGGGCTCCTGAGCCTGCTGCGCGCGCAACCGGACTTCGAATGCGTGGGCGAGGCCGCCAACTCGGGCGAGGCGATCGAACGCTGCGCCAGCCTGCGGCCCGCCGTGCTGGTGCTGACCCTCAACCTGCCCAGCGACTCGGGCGACACCGCGCTGCCGGTGATCCACGCCGCCCTGCCGGGTCTGCGCATCCTCGCGATCTCCGAGCGCGGAGTGGCCAACTGCCTCATCCTGAACCCGCCCACGCGCTCGCGCCTGGCTGCGTACTCGCACGTGCCCCGCTGCGAGACTGGCACCGACTGCCTGCAAATGGCGATGGCCCACGGAGCACTCGGCACGGTGCGGCGCAGCGCCGATCCGGACGCGCTGTTCCGGACGGTGCGCGCGGTGGCGGCCGGGCAGACGGCCTACGAGCCGCGCACCGGGACGATGCTCGGTCACGACGGCATCGGCGCCGGGGCCAGCGGCAACCTCGGCCTCTCGGTGCGCGAGATGGACGTGGCCGTGCTGCTGGCCGAGGGCCAGTCCAACAAGGAGATCTCGCGCCTGCTCACGATCAGCGAGCCGACGGTGAAGAAGCACGTCGGCCAGATCCTGAAGAAGCTGAGCGTGCAGGACCGGCTCCAGGCCGGGCTCTTCGTGGCGCGCCACCCGCTGATCTTCTCGCGGAATGCCTTCTCGTCCGGCTGATCCTGCACCGCGACTCCGCCAGGCGGGCCGGCCTCCGGCGGGGAGGTTCGAGATACGGGCGCCCTCCGTGTTGCGGCCGGCTTGCTCTTCTATTGCCCTCCGGCTGGCGTCTGCGGCGGGATGACCGCCGCCCGTTCCGCGACCGACATGGGCTTCGCCGCGCGCACCAGGTCCCGCGCCCAGTCCACGGCCCCCCCCACGTTCCACAGCAGCACGCCGCGCACGACGTCGTCCCGCAGGTAGAAGACGACGCCCTCGCGCAGGGGCTCGCGCCAGACCGCTTCGACGCGCAGCGTGGGGTCCAGGTCCCCCACGGCCTCGAAACCCAGATCGAACAGGTCCGAGAAGAAATACGGGATGCCCTCGTAGGTCCGGCCCGCGCCCGCCATGTTGGCCCCGGCGCAGCGGCCCTGCTCGCGGGCGTGGTCCCAGTGCTCGACGTGCAGGCTGCGCTGCAGCGGCACGCAGGGGAATCGCGTCACGTCGCCGGCGGCGAAGATATCGGGGTCCGTGGTGCGCGCGAACTCGTCCACCACGATGCCGTCGTCCACGTCGAGGCCGGCCGCCTCGGCCAGGTCCACCTCGGGCTCGATGCCGATGCCCAACAGCACCGTCTGGGTGGAGATGCTGCTGCCGCTCGCCAGGCGGACGTGGATGAGTCCCTGCGCCGCCTCGAACCCCACGACCTTGTCCTCGGAGATCGTCTCGACGCCCTGCTGGCGGTAGTGGTCCGCCACGAACAGGCCCAACTTGCGCGGCAGCACGCGGAAGAGCGGGTACTCGCGGTCGTAGAGGAACGTCACCTCCTTGCCCGCGTGCCGCAGCGCCGCGGCCAGCTCGGCGCCCACGAAGCCGCCGCCCACGACCAGCGCGTGCTCGAAGCGGTCGAGCCGGCGCTCCAGGTAGAGGTAGTCCTCGAGGCTGCGGGAATAGTGCACGCCCTCCACCTCGGCCCCGCTCACCACCAGCCGGCGCGGCTTGCCACCGGTGGCGAGCAGCAGGCGCTCGTAGCCGTGCTCGATCCCGCGTTCGTCCCACAGCAGGTGCCGCGCTGGGTCCAACTCGGCCACCTCGCGGCGCAACAACAGCTCGACGCCATTGTCGCGGTAGTAGGCGTCCGGGTGGACGGACAGCTCATTCTTGGTGGACTTGCCGAACCACAGCCCCTTCGACAGCGGCGGCCGGTGGTAGGGCGCGAAGTTCTCGCGCGCGAGCATCAGGATGCTGCCCTCGCGGTCGTGCGCGCGGATGCCCTCGATGGCCGAGGCGCCCGCCAGCCCGCCGCCGACGATCACGTACTTGTGCCGCATGGCGTCACGCTCCTTCCGATCCGGTCTCCGGGTCCCCGGAGTCACGGCGATACGCGAGTTGCGAGAGGTAGCCCGCGTGCAGGTCCATCAGCGCGTGGATGAGCATGCCCGCGAAGAGCGAACGCGTGATCCAGTAGACCGCGGCAAGGAAGCCCGCCACCACCGTGGTGAGCAGGATGCCGCGCGCGCCCTGGTAGGCGTGCCCCACGCCGAAGAGGAGCGACGAGATGAACGCCGCCACCAGGAACGACGAGTGGGGCGCGAAGAGCCAGGTCCAGGCGACCAGGTACCAGATCAGGTAGCCGCGGTAGAGCACCTCCTCGCAGACGCCCGCGGTCCCGGCCAGCGCGAAGAACCACGAGCGCTCGCGCAGCGTCGTCGGCAGCATGCGCTCGAGGTGCCGCGTGCGCCGGCGCAGGTGTTCGAGCGAGGCGTCGTCGGCCGGCTTGAGATAGCCCTGCCGCAGCAGGACGACCACGAAGACGGCGAGCCCCCCGACGACGCCCAGCAGCCCTCCGCTCAGCCGCGGCACCAGGCCGAGCGCGCTCCACGACCGGTGGGCCACGAGCCACAGCAGGGCGACCAGCGCGACGACCGTCCACTGGAGCACGATCGCGCGGCGGTAGACGGCGAGTTTCACGCGGGGCAGGTCCGCGTCCGAAGCGCGCTGGAGCGGGCGGAGCCCGAAGAGCGCCGCCCGCACCGGGAACACCACGGCGAGGACCAGGAAGAGCAGGTGATCGGGCCAGGCGAGAGGCGAGGGCATGGGGTTCAGCCGCGCCGCGCCACGCGACCACCGCCGCGCGGGGCCCCAGGCGCCTTCGCCAGCGCCTGCACCTCACGGTGGCGGAAGCAGGTGACCAGGTGGTCGTTCACCATCCCCGCCGCCTGCATCAGGGCGTAGACGATGGTCGAGCCCACGAACTTGAATCCGCGCCGCCGCAGCTCCGCGCTCACCGCGTCCGAGAGCGGCGTGCGGGCTGGGATCCGCCGGCCACTCCGGCGCCGGTACTGGAACGGGCGGCCCGCCGTGAAGCCCCAGATGAAGCGGTCGAAACTCCCGAACTCCCGCTGCACCTCGAGGAAGGCGCGGGCGTTCGTGACGGCCGAGGCGATCTTGAGCCGGTTACGCACGATGCCCGGGTCGCGCAGCAGTGAGCACATCTTGCGCTCGTCGTAGCGCGCCACCTTGCGCGGGTCGAAGCGGTCGAAGGCGCGCCTGTAACCCGCGCGCTTCTCGAGGATGGTGCGCCACGAGAGCCCGGCCTGCGCACCGTCCAGCACCAGCATCTCGAACCAGCGGCGGTCCGCGTGCACCGGCACGCCCCACTCGCGGTCGTGATAGGCACGGTAGAGCGGCGTGCTCTCGCACCAGGGGCAGCGCCGGCGCGCCGTCCCGGGCTTCGCGGCCAGCGTGCTCCGGGGCTTCGCGGGCGGGGCGGCAGACTGTTGAATCGCGATACTAGGCCGCACCCCTGGCCCGACTTCCTGCAAGCAATCCCTCTACGCTCAAGTCCTCGTCCGCCTCCGGCCAGTGAATGCCCTCACCGTCCTCAAGGAGCTCCCAACGGCTTCGCGCCACGGCGGTCGCGTTGAGAAGGCGGGGGAACCATACGAGCGGAACGGTGATGGCTCGTCCATCTGCGAGGTGAACGGTCAACTCGTCGCCGGACACGATGACGGTCCGCGCCAGCGGGCGAAGTTCAATCGGTGAAGGACTCATTCCAGGCCTCCAGAATGGCGTCCACGTTCTCGGTCACGATGGTCTGGATCCTCCGAAGCTCGGGAGGGGAGAACCGGTGGACCGCGTAAGGCCTGTCGGCTCCAGCCAGAACTTCGCCTGCATCCGTTCACGCTGGACGTGCACGTGGGGTGGCTCGCCCGCCTCGTTGCTGAAGAAGAACAACCGGTAGGGGCCGGATCGCAAGACCGTTGGAGACATTTCTCTACCTTACCACCTTCCGCCGCACCCCCACCCGCGGAACGCACCCGGGCAGGCGGGGCGCCCGCCCGGGATCCGGCGCACGGGTGCCGGCCAAGCGGCCCGGCACCCGTCGCGTCCCTACCTCACGAACAACATCTCGCGGTACTTGGGCAGCTCCCAGAGCTCGTCGTCCACCAGGTGCTCGAGCCGGTCGGCAGAGACCCGCGCCTTGTCCATCAGCGGCCGCACCTCGTCGGCGAGGCGGCGCGCCGCCTTCGCCTCGTCGTGCACGCCGTCCAGCTCCTCCAGCAGCGCCTCGAGCTCTCCGGCCACGCCCATCACCCCGGCCAGCACGGCGGACAACTCCGCGACCCGGCGCGTGAGCGCACCGGCGCCCGCCTCGGTCGCCCCGCGCGCCGCGTCGGCGAGCTTCGCGCCCGCCGCGGCGTTCAGGCCACCCCACACCTCGAGCGTCCCGGCAAGCTGCTTCTCCCCCGCCGGGATCACGAAGGTGCGCAGCAGCTCGAGCAGCGTCTCCGCTTCGAGCGTCACGTGCTTGATGTAGCGCTCGATCGCGATGTTGTAGCGGCTCGACAACTCGAGCTCGGTGAACACCGCCCGCTCGCGCAGGAACGCCGTCCGCTGCGGGTCGCGCAACATCTCGAGCGCCGCCGGCGTGTCGGCCAGGTTCGGCAGGCCGCGCCGCGCGGCCTCGGCCTTCCACTCGTCGCTGTAGTTGTTGCCCCCGAAACGCACCGGCGCGGTCTCCTTGAAGACCTCGCGCAGCAGCTCGAGCACCGCCTGGTCACGCTCGCCCCCACCGCCCAGCTTCTGCTTCAGCCGTTCGCTCAGCCTGGCGGTCGAGTCGGCCACCGCGCCCAGCAGCACCGCCATCGGGCCCGCGCAGTTCATCGAGGAGCCCACCGCGCGGAACTCGAACTTGTTCCCGGTGAAGGCGAAGGGCGAGGTGCGGTTGCGGTCGGTGTAGTCCTGCGAGAGCTGCGGCAGCTTGCCCACGCCCAGGTCCACGACCAGCTCCGCGGCGTCCTCGCCGGTGTTCCCCTCGACGATGCGCTCGATGATGCGCGTCAGCAGGTCGCCCACGAACACGCTCAGGATCGCGGGCGGCGCCTCGTTGGCGCCGAGTCGCAGGTCGTTGTTCGCGCTGGCGATCGTGGCGCGCATCACGTCGGCATGGTCGTGCACCGCCTTCAGGCAGACCGCCATGAAGGCGAGGAAGCGCAGGTTCTGGTGCGGCGTGCGGCCGGGCTCGAGCAGGTTCTCGCCCCGGTCCGTGACCAGGCTCCAGTTCGAGTGCTTGCCGCTCCCGTTCAGCCCCGCGAAGGGCTTCTCGTGGAACAGGCAGACGAGGTGATGGCGCAGCGCCACCTTCCGCGCCACGTCCATGGTCAGCGCATTGTGGTCGTTCGCGATGTTGGCATCCTCGAAGATCGGCGCCAGCTCGAACTGCATCGGCGCCACTTCGTTGTGGCGCGTCTTGACCGGGATGCCAAGCCGGTGCAACTCGAACTCCATCTCCTCCATGAACGCCAGCACCCGCGGCGGGATCGAGCCGAAGTAGTGGTCCTCGAACTGCTGCCCGCGCGGCGAGGCCGCCCCCAGCAGCGTGCGGTCGCAGAGCGCCAGGTCCGGCCGCTGCGCCCAGTGATCGCGGTCGAGCAGGAAGTACTCCTGCTCGATCCCGAGCGTGGTGCCCACCGAGCGGACGTCCACGTCGCCCAGCAGCTTCAGGAACGTGACCGCCTGCTGATCCACCGCCTCGAGCGCGCGCAGGAGCGGAGTCTTGTGGTCGAGCGAGTCGCCGTGGTAGCTGATGAACACCGAGGGCACGCAGAGCGTGCGCCCGTTCACGCTCTCCATCAGGAACATCGGCGACGAGGGATCCCAGGCGGTGTAGCCGCGCGCCTCGAAGGTGGTGCGCATGCCGCCCGAGGGGAACGACGAGGCGTCCGGCTCGCTCTGGATCAACTGCGAGCCCGAGAAGCGCTCGAGCACCTTGAGTTCGCCCGGCACGGTCACGTTGAGGTCGATGAACGCGTCGTGCTTCTCGGCCGTGAGCCCGGTCATCGGCTGGAACCAGTGCGTGAAGTGGGTGGCGCTGTGCGCGATCGCCCAGTCGCGCGCGACGGTGGCGATGGTGTCGGCCGCCTCGCGCGCGAGCGGGGTGCCGTTGCGCAGGGTCACCAGCAGCGCCTGATACGCCTCGCGCGGCAGACGCTCCTTGAGCTTGATGAGGTCGAGGACGTGGCGCCCGAAGTAGGAGCTCACCGGAGCGCGGTGGCCGTCGGGCAGGCGGGGCGGATCGAAGGCGCGGGGTTGGCGCTGGTGAACGGCGAGGTGCGAAGCACGGCGCGAGGTCATGGGCATGACCGGTCCTCCTGGTTCTGACCGCGACGAGCCGGAGGGCCTGGCGCGATCGTTTCGGGACGTGGACCTCGCCGAGAGCAGCGCCCGCGGGAAGCCCGATGGACGGGAGCTATTGTAACAGTCGGGAGGGGTTATCGGCACCTCACGGCCTGGGGCCCAGCGGAACGGCGCGCCGCGACTGCGGCCGGAGCTGCCCCGCCGTCCGGCGCAGCCGTGGCGCCCCCCTTGCCCCGGGGCTTCCGGCGGCTCCGGGGACTGACGCGCCGGCCGGTTCCGCGGTACAATCATCTTTCACATCTCATCCGGAGAATCCCCCATGCGCGTCGCATCCATCCTGGCGGTCGCACTCGCCCTGCTCGTCACCCTGCACCACCCCGCCACCGCGTGGACCTATGGCGACACGCTCACGGTAATCTGGAAGCCGCTGCCCAACCTTCCCACCATCCTGCGGCCCGGGGACACGCTCACGGTCTGGGCCAGTACTTCGTCGAGCGCTTCGAACTGGAGCGCAGCGCTCCGGCTCGGCACGCTCTCCTATCCACTCGCGCCCGCGGGCGGCGGCTGGCATGCCTCCTACGGCTGGTGGGTGCTTGGCTTCTCCGTGCCCCAGGGGCTTGCGGAAGAGGTCTACGACCTGACGATGGCCTGCAGCACCTGTCCGCCCGACACCGCGCGGCACGCGGTCAAGGTGCTTCCCGCCTTCAGGAGCGACTTCTACTTCGCCCAGATCAGCGACACGCATCTGCCGTCGCACGTCTTTTCGAGCGACGGGGGCTTCAGCGTGAGCGACACCTCGGGGCAGTCCGACTTCGGGGCGGTGGTCGATGATCTCAACTTCATCCACCCCGAGTTCGTGCTCCACTCCGGCGACCTCGTGAACGAGGGCGAACTCGAGGAGTACCTCGGCATGTACGAGATGGGGCGCGCGCAGGGCATGATCCAGCGGCTGCGCGACCCGGTGTACTTCGTCTCGGGCAACCACGACATCGGCGGCTGGGACGCGACGCCGCCACCGCCAGGCACCTCGCGCAAGAACTGGTGGCGCTATTTCGGCTGGCCCGCGCTCGCGAACCCGCCGGCCGGCTATCCGTACCATTCGCAGGTCTATTCGTTCGACTACGGCCTGCTGCACTGCATCGGCATGGAGGGCTATCAGAACAGCGGCGGCTACGACGACTACCTCCCGGGGATCTATGGTTCGAACAGCATGACCCAGGAGCAGATGAACTGGCTTGCCGCCGACGTGGCGGCGGTCCCAGCGGGCCACGGCAAGCTCGCCTTCCTCCACTACGATTTCGGCAGCCAGTTCACCAATCCCGCCGCGCGCGGGCTCGACGGTGTGATCTGGGGCCACAACCACAGCGTCGCCGATGGCAATCGCTTCGCGCAGCCGTTCAACCTGGGGCTCCAGTCCGTCATCTCCTACCGCAGCTTCCGCATCTTCCGCGTGCAGGACGGCGTGATCACGCCCGGGCCCATGCACTATGCCGGCGGTAGCGCGGGCGTGCCCACCGACTCGCTGAGCATCACGTGGGCCGGCGCGAACGACGGCACGCGCTCGGCCCTGACCGCCACGGTCTTCAACCGCTATGGCGAAGACTGGAACCACTCGCGGTTGGTGTTCTACCTCGCCGACCACGATTCGGTCTTTGGCGTGGACCGTGGCATCATCACGCAGGTCGTGCGCCAGGGCGGCAAGGCCGCGATCTACGTGGACTGCTCCATCGGGGCCGGACGGATGCTCATCGTGACCGTCTCGGCGACCGGACCGGCCGGGGTGGCGCCACCACAGGCCGCCGCGCTGCGGCTCTCGCCGCCCCGGCCCAACCCATTCCGCTCCGGATCCCTGAGCCTGGACTACGCGCTCCCGGTGGGCGGGATCGTGCACGCCGGCATCTACGATCTGGCGGGGCGCCTCGTCGCCACGCTGTTCTCAGGTCCCGCCGAAGCGGGCGAGCACGCACTCGCCTGGTCTGGCCGGTCGGACTCCGGCGATCCCGTCGAGCCCGGCCTCTACCTCGTCAGGCTGGCGACCCCGGCGGGCGAAAGGCGGACGAAGCTCGTCGTCCTGAGATAGCGCCCGGCGGCGCATCGCTCCAGGACCGACAGCCACGAGCGGCCGCGCCCCCGAGGGGGACGCGGCCGCGGTGTCCTGCCGTGGGGACCGGTTCTACTTCTTCTCCGCCGCGGCCGCCCGAAGCACCTCCATCCCCTGCTTGAACACGATGTCGGTGGGAATGTCCGCCGAAGCGAGGCCTTCGAGGTCCTGCTTGAGTTGCGGGTCCATCTGGTCGGCCTTCGGCAGGAACGCCTCGACGCCCGCGTAGTCGCCGTTCCCCTGGAGGGTCAGCACCTTGGTCGAGAACGCATCGACCGCGGCCTGCATCTTCGCCAGATCCACGCGGTAGGTGCCGCTCGTCGAGTCGCGCGAGAACGCGCCCTGCTCCTTGAAGAAGGTGAACTCGGCGAGGTTCGCGCGGCCGTGGGCGCTCGCGGCACCGAAACGGACCGAGCGGAAGAGCCCCGCCAGGTAGGTGACGCAGTTGTCCATCAGGTCGGCGTCCCCCAACTCGCCCATCTCCTTGAGCTTCATGATCATGAAGAGGCCCAGCACGTCGGCCTTGCCCTCCTCGAGCGATCCGCCGAGGTCCTTCAGCGCGTCCCGCACGGTGCCCTTGCCGTCGAGCGTGTTCTTGATGCCGAGCCCGTGGGAGACCTCGTGGAACATCACGTTGGAGAAGAAGGCGTCGAACTGGATGTGCTTCTTCTGGTCCGGGGCGATGAGCCGGTCGGCGATGGGCGTGAGGATCTTGTCGAACTTGGCGCGCATGGCATTCTTGAGCTGCAGGCGCCGCGAGCCCTTCTCGAGCTGGACCGTCTCGTCGTTCGGCAGGTTGATGGCAATGGTCTTCGATCCGGCGTTGCAGTCGCCGGCGTAGAAGACCACGTCGTAGGCGCCGAGGTCCGAGCCGCTGCCGGGTGACTCCTTCTTGTACGGGGCCGGCACCGGCAACTGTCCCTGCAGGGCGGGCAGGAGTTTCACGTAGTGCGCGAGCTTCGCGCTCCACTCCCGGTCCTTGATGAGTACGTAGCCCTCGTGCGTGCTCTTGTATCCGTACAGCGCGTCCTCGTAGTTCTCGATCGGGCCGATGACGACGTCGATCCCGTTCGTCTTCATGTCCATCCAGGCCACGTCGCTCGGACGATAGTCGTCGCTGAGCAGCGCCTGCGCGCGCAGCTCGAGGTAGTTGCGCAGTCCCGCGTCCTCGGCGAGCGCGGCCGCCTCGTGCAGCAGGGCGACGGCCCGCTCCACCTGCGGCTGGAACGCCTCGTGATAGGGCACCGCGACGAGCGCCTTCTGCGCGTCGCGCTGGACGATGGTGTACTGACCCTTGAGGGCGGCGCCCTTGTCCGGGGCCGCGGCGACGGCCTTCTCGAACTCCTCCTTCGTCAGGTCCGCGGGGTAGAAGCCCGCGCCGGCTGGCCTGGCCCCCGCGCCGGGCAGGAAGGGCTCGTTCCCGTTGAGCCGGTCCCAGGGTCCGTAGTTGATCTCGGCGAAGCGGCGCAGTTCGGGATCGGTGATGCCCGCGAGGAGCTTCGCCTTGTCGCCGTAGGCCTCCTGCCAGAAGATCTCGTCCATCGCCTGGCAGGCGTCGATCAGGAGCGGGATCATCTTGCGCTCCTTCTCGGTGAGCGCGCCAAGGTCGGCGGTCAGCGTGACTTCCGTGTACTTGTTGAGGCTGGCGGTCGCCGTGGCGCCCGGCTTCGCCTTGGGGGCACACGCGGGCAGGGCGAGCAGCGCCGCTACGACCAGACCGAGCCAGGATGCGTTTCTCATCGGGACTCCTCTCAGAGGGCCTTTGGGATCGCTCTCGGAGGCCGGCACGCGGACTGGATGGCCGCATGGGCGTCCGACGGACGGGACGGAGACTAGATCGGAATCCCCCCCGCGGCAAAGGCCCGCTCAGACCGTCCGGTAGAACTCCAGGTAGCGCCGGGCGGCTTCCTCCCACGACCACTTCCGCGAATGGTCGATGAGTCTCGCCGGGAATCCCGCCTCGGTCGCCGCACGGTGCAGCCCCTTCTCGACGACCTCCCGCATGTGAGCGGGATCGAAGTCGTCGAAATAGAACGCCTGTTCCCCGCCCACCTCGGGAAGGCTCGTGAGGCGCGACAGGAAGACGGGCTTCCCGAGGCTCATCGCTTCCACCGCCGGCAGACCGAACCCTTCGGCGAGGGAGGGAAAGAGCAGGGCCTCGCAATGGCTGTAGTACCAGAAGCGATCCTCGTCCCCAATCTCGCCTGCGAAGATCACGCGATCCAGCACCCCGTGGCGTCCGGCCTCGTCACGGATGACCCTGGCATATTCGGGATGCCCGGGGCCCGCGATCAGGAGAAAGTACCCGGGGAACGCACTCAGGAACGCAGGAAGGACATGCAAGTTCTTCCTTGGAGAAAGCACCCCCAACGCCAGGAAGAACTTCCCCGAAGGCGCGTTTGCCGGTCTCTTCGGGTCGCGGAAACGAGTCAGGGAATTCCCGAGATGGATCACCTTCACCGGGAGGTCCCCGACATCGACGTGCTCCCGCAGGACCGACCCGGTGAAGTGCGAGTCGACCGCGATGCCCGAAGAACGATGGACGCGGTCCTGCAGGCGCCTCAGTCGCCACGCCTGTTTCGGCCCCGAGTACTTCGAGAGGAAGTTCAGGTCATGGATCGTCAGCAGCACCCTGCTCTTCGAGCGCGGGAGATATCTGGAATCCTGATGGAAGCAATGCCACACGTCGTATTGCGACGATCCCGGGATGAACAACTTGTGCCATCCGTGCTGGATGACACATCTCCGGCCCGTTCCGAACAGCGCCCTTCCCGAAGCGGGCAGAAAGAACCTGAGGTCGAGGCCGCTCGTATCCTGGGCGACGAATTGCCTCCCGAGATGCAGGCAGAACTGGCCCAGTCCGGTGGCCGGATGCCGGAGTCTCTCCATCTCGAGGAAGACCGTTCTCATCTCGGGTTCTCTCTTCTGAGCCGTTCGAGCTTGAGGTGCTTCATCCGCGTCGCGCCCGCCGAGATGCGCGCGATCCGAAAGCCGGCCGACCCGTCGAGGAATCCCCGGCGCAAACCATAGTCGAGGATGAACTTCCAGACCGGGCCCAGGTGGAGTCTCAAGATCCCCGCCTTGCTCCCCTGCTTGAAGAGTTCCCCGGCAGCGAGGGTCGTGAACCGGTCGGCCTGGCGGTGATGATCCTCCACCGTGTAGTACGAATAGTGCAGGCAATCGCCCTCGAGCAGGACGACCTCGCTGCTGGAGAATCCCCGCAGCGCCTCGTGGAGCTCCCCTTCCCAGCTCGCCTTCCTGCGATCGAACATCCTGACCTTGTGGTCGGGATACCATCCGCCGTGACGCACCCAGTGTCCGCAGTAGTTCGTCATCCGCGCGAACTTGCAGACCCGGATCGCCCCTTCGCCCTTGAGTTCGAGGATGGAGCGCCTCAATCCATCGGACAACGCCTCGTCGGCGTCGATGGACAGGATCCAGTCGCTCCTGGCATGACCGTTCGCGAAGTTCTTCTGCGCGGAATACCCGAGCCATGCCTGCCGGATGAAGTTCACCCCGTACGACCTGCAGATCTCCTCGGTCCGATCGACGGAACCGGAATCGACCACCACGATGTCGTCCGCGACTCCGCGCAGGCTCCCGAGACAGCGGGCGATGTTCCGCTCTTCGTTGAAGGTGATGATGACGGCGGAAATCGGACGGGGAGCCGGCGCTCCCGGGATCGTCGGGGCTTGCAAGGGTGGCCTCCTACGATCCGATGCCCATCATCAGCTTCGTCACGTTGACGAACGACATCACCACGGCGAAGGAGGTGAGCGCCAGGAGCGCGAGCGCCAGCACCTGCACCAGCGGCGTCTCGCGCTTCTCGTCGTCGAAGCGCATGGCCGTCGCCGCGAGCCAGCCGCCGGCGAAGCCGCCGAGGTGCGCCCAGTTGTTCACGCCCGACATCATGAAGCCCATCACGAACATGACGATGGCCCACTGCCAGAGCTGGGCGCTCAGCATCGCGATGCGGCGGCGCCGGCCGTAGACGATGAGCGCGGCAAGCAACCCGAAGATGCTGCCCGAGGCGCCGATGGTGGGCGCGCCGCTCAGCAGGTTCGAGGCGAGAAAGCCGGCCGCGCCGCCGACGGTGAAGATGATGAACGCGCGCGCCGGCCCGTAGACCTCGGTGACGTTCGGGCCCAGCTGCCGGACCCACATCAGGTTGAAGAAGATGTGGAGCAACCCGCCGTGCAGGTAGATGGCGCTGAAGATCGTCCACCACCAGCCCTGTTGCCAGGCGATGCCGCCCGTCATGCCGAGTTGGTAGAGCGCGCGCGGGCCGGGTGAGAGGAAGTTGAAGAGCGCGCCGAATCCGCCCCCGCCGCCGGACATCTGGAAGATGGCGCTGGGCTGGAGCGCGAGAGCGCCTGCGTAGAGCGCCACGCAGGCGCCGACGATGACGGAGTTGAGATCGAGCTTGCGACCACCAAAGAGGCGCTGCAACTTCGGCGTCATGCCGTAGAGCCCGGGGCGCCAGGCGCCGCAGAACGGGCAGCGCTCCTCGTCCATGCCGATGAGCTTTTCGCAGTTGGGGCAGATCATGGCGCCAGGCGACATGCCGGGCAGGATAAGCCAACCCGGCACCCCGAGGCGAGCGCTCCACCCAGCCCCCACGTAGAACCGACCCCGCGGGGAGCGGGGCCGGCATGAAGGTTCGCTGGAGACCGGCGGCTAGTCGTCCTCTTCCTCGTCCCCCATCGGACCGGCCTGGCACTTCTTCAGCTGCTCGGGGGTGAGCAATGCACGCACTTCGAGCAGGGTCGCGGTGCGAGACTTCTGCATCCCGGCCCGCAGCTGCGCGAGCTTGTCGATCTGCGCGTCGATCTTCGCCTTGTCGGGCGTCTCGGCGCGCATCAACTGCTGCATGTCCATCGTGGCGATGCGGAGGTCCGCCTGGGCCTGCACCATGAGCCGCGCCTGCTTCTCGTGGATGACCGCCACCTTCTTCTGCTGATCGGCGGTGAGGCCGAGGCCCTTCAGCATCATCGCCCCGTGGCCGGCGCCCATGCCGGGACCGCAACCTTCCATGCCCTTGCCCATGCCGCCCTTCATGCCGCAGCCCTTCATGTCGCCGCCATGCGTGGAGCAGCCGGCCATGCCGCCCTTCATGCCGCAGCCCTTCATGTCGCCGGACTTGCAGCAGCCGGCCATGCCCTTGTTCATCCCGCCCTTCATGCCGCAGCCGGGCATGCTGGCGTCCATGTCCTTCTCCGCACCACCGTGCATGGCACAGCCCGGCATCGTCTGCTCGGTCGGCTTGTCAGCCGGCTTGGTCTTTGCGGTCTTGTCGGCCGCCAGCGCCAGGAGCGCGGGCACCGTCATCATGAGCACGGCTGCGACAGCCAGGGCCTTCCAGTGATTCTTCCTCATGATGGGCTTCCTCCGTTGTGGGCAGGCGCCCGTACTGTGGCGTACGTTCGCCATCCCGGTTGGTGCAACCGATACCTGTCTCGGCGCGCAAGTCGCGTCTCGACGAACCGCAGACCACGCAATGGTCGCAGGAGCGGTCCCTGCAGCGCAAGTGCAAACGCTCGTGAGGAGGCTGTTTCCACGCGTCTCACCCGTGCCCTGACGAGCCCCCTGACATCGCCCGGACATCCACCTGACGAGGGCTTGCGTTTCGGCCCCGGTCACGGCATCTTGATGCGGTCCGCTGCAAGGCGGGTGCGTCGTTAGGGGTGGTCGGCAGGAACCAGCGCCGACCTGAGAGCAAACCCTCTGAACCTGATCTGGCCAAGACCAGCGTAGGGAAACGGCGAAGACAAACGAGCTCTCCGCTTGCCTTCATGCCGTCCCTTCGCGGGCGGCATCTCTGTTTCGGGCTGTGCGAATCTGGCGTCTCGCGATCCCCGCAGCCTGAAGAGAGCCCCCGCCGTGGGATCGCACATGTTCAGCAAGAGCCCCCTCGACTGGGGGTTGATCCTCCTCTACTTCGGCTTCCTCGCCGCGGTCTGGGCCGGCGCCTTCGGGCGCCGCCTCGGAGCGCTCGAGTACCTCGTGGCCGGGCGTCGCGTCACGTTGCCCGCGCTGGTCGCCACGCTGGTCGCCACCTGGTACGGCGGCATCCTCGGGGTGGGCGAGTACTCGTGGCGCTACGGGCTCGCCAACTGGCTGGTCTTCGGCGTGCCCTACTACATCGGCGCGCTGCTCTTCGCCGCCTTCTTCGCGAAGCGCGCGCGGGAAGCCAGGCTCTACACGCTGCCCGACCTGCTCGACCGCGCCTACGGCCGCGGGCCCGCGCTGGTGGGCGCGCTCGCGGTGTTCATGGTGGCGCAACCCGCCGCCTACGTGCTCATGCTGGGCACGCTCTTCGCCGCCATGTTCGGCCTGCCGCTGGCGCCCTGCATCCTGGCGGCGGCGCTGCTCTCGGTCTTCTACGTCGACCGGGGCGGGCTGCGGGCCGTGGTCTTCACCGACCAGGTGCAGTTCGTCCTCATGTACCTGGGCTTCGCGATCCTCCTCGTCTTCCTGGTCGCGCAGCACGGCGCGCTGCCGTTCCTGCGCGCGAACCTGCCGCCCAGCCACTTCACCTGGCACGGAGGCAATCCGCCGCAGGCCATCTTCGTCTGGTACTTCATCGCGCTCTCGGCACTCGTGGACCCGGGATTCTGGCAGCGCGCCTACGCCGCCCGCGACGCGAAGGTCGCGCGCAACGCCATGCTGTGGTCGGTCGTGTGCTGGGCGGTGTTCGACTTCATGACCACGATGACCGGCCTCTACGCCCGGGCCCTGCTGCCCCAGCTCAAGGACCCGGTGTTCGCCTTCCCCGAGGTCGCGCGCATCACGCTGCCGCCGTTCGCGCTCGGCCTCTTCTACCTCTCCATGATCGCCACGGTGATGAGCACGATCGATTCCTACGGGTTCATCGCCGCGGCCACCGTGGGCCGCGACGTCATCTGGCGCATCGTGCGCGGCGACGAGGACCGGGTGCCGGGCTGGACGCGCTACGGCCTGTGGTTCGCCGCCGGCTTCGCCGCAGCACTCGCGCTCGCCAACCCGAGCGTGATCGCGCTCTGGCACGACCTGGGCTCGATCGTCACCCCCACGCTGCTGCTGCCGGTGGGCACTGCCCTGCTCCAGCGGGGCCGGCTGGGCTCGCACTGGACACTCGTGGCCATGCTCATGCCCTTCGGCCTCTCGCTCGGCTGGATCCTGCTCAAGGCCTTCCCCCCGCCGGACATGGCAGGGGGCTATCCGTGGTCCATCGAACCCATCTATGCCGGGCTCGCCGCCTCGCTGCTCATCTATTGCACGGGCTGGCTCTGGCCGAAGACGGAGGTCGCCCGATGAGGATGTCAGCGCTCGCGGGCGCGCTCGCGAGCGTGATCGCGATCGTCGCGCCGGGGGCCGCGGCTCCGGCGCAGCAGGCCACGACCGGGCGCGTCCCGCACTCGATCGCGCAGACCGGGGCCGCCTCCGGGGACACGCTGCGGCGGATCGTGCCGCTGCCCGAGGTGGTGGTGAGCACGACCCGGCTCGGCGACCGTGCGCCGCTCGCGCGCTCGGTGCTCGGACGCGACGAGCTCACGCGGCGCAACACCGGGCAGGACACGCCCATGCTGCTCGCCACGCTGCCCGGCGCCTACGCCTACTCCGACGCCGGCAATGGCATCGGCTACTCCTACCTCTCGGTGCGCGGCTTTCCGCAGCGCCGGATCAGCGTGCTCGTCAACGGCGTGCCGCTCAACGACCCCGAGTCCCACGAGGTCTACTGGATCGACCACCCCGACCTGATGGCTTCGACCAGCGAAGTGCAATTGCAGCGCGGCGTGGGCTCGGCCCTCTACGGCGGCGCTTCGCTCGGCGGCACGGTCGCGGTCGAGACCGCGCCCTTCGGCGAGACGCCGCGGGCATCGGCCACCGTGGCCTACGGCTCGTGGGAGACCAGGCGGACCATGCTCGAGACCGACTCCGGGCGGCTGCCTGGCGGCTGGAACTTCTACGGGCGCTACTCCCGCATCGAGACCCAGGGTTATCGCGAACAATCCTGGTCCAAGCTCTGGTCCTACGCGTTCGCCGTGCGGCGCACGCTCGGCAGCCAGTCGTTTCGCCTGAACCTCTACGGCGGCCCCGAGGAGACGCACCTCGCCTACCTCGGCGTGCCGCGCGCCTACCTCGAGGGCCGGGTCAGCGGCGATGCCGGCCGCGACCGGCGCTTCAATCCCCTCACCTACGCCAGCGAGTGCGACCATTTCTTCGAGCCCCACTACGAGTTCATCCACACGTGGGCGCCACGTGCTGGACTCACGGTCTCGCAGACCCTGTTCTGGTTCGAGGGCAGGGGCTACTACGACGAGCAGCGTTTTGGACGCTCGCTCGCCGACTTCCGGCTCACACCGTGGGGCACGGAAGACTCCCTGCTCGTTCCGTCGGCCTACTACAGCCGGTCCCACTGGGAGCACCGCTCCCCGACCGACAGCTTCCTGGTGGCGGAGCGCGACTCCGCCACGGGCCGCTTCCTGGTCACGCGCTTCGACCTGGTGCGCCGCCGCACCGTGGCCAACCGTCACTTCGGCTGGATCCCGCGGGTGCGCGTCGAACACGCGGGCGGCGTGTTCACGGTGGGTGGCGAGTTGCGCGCCCACGACGGCAGGCACTGGGGCGAGGTCGTGACCGGCGATGGATTGCCGCCGGGCACCGCGCCGGGCCACACGTACTACGACTACCACCCGCGCACGCTCTCCGCCTCGCTGTTCGTGCGCGAGGAATGGCAGCCCGCTCCGCGCCTGCTCCTGACCGCCGACCTGGCGTGGCGGCACCAGTCCTACCGGATGCGCGAGGATCGTTTCGACGGCATCCGTTTCGATCAGGACTACGACTTCCTGCTGCCGCGCCTGGGCGCGACCTTCACGCCCGGCAACGCGACGACGCTCTTCGCCTCGTTCGCCGTCTCCGGTCGCGAGCCCGCGTTCCGCGACCTCTACGATGCCGAGGGCACGGGCAACGTGCCGCTCTACCGCATCCGTGATGCGGCCGCCCACCGCTACGAGGACCCGCTCATCAGGCCCGAACACGTGAGCGACTGGGAGGCCGGTTTCGCCTGGCGCGGAGCGCGCGCCGCCGCCACCGTGAACCTCTTCCGCATGGACCTCCGTGACGAACTGGTCTACGCGGGCCAGTTCAACACCGACCTGGGCTACCCCATCCTCGGGAACGCCGCGCGCTCGGTGCACCAGGGCGTTGAGCTGGCGGCCCGCGCCCTGCATCCCCTGCCCCGCGGGCTGCGGCTCGACGTGGATGCGAACGCCACGCTCTGCGACAACCACTTCGTCGAGTACCGCGAGGCCTGGGGCCCGGATCCCGGCGATGTCGTCTCCTACGACGGCAAGACGCTCGGGCTCTTCCCCGCGGTGCTGGGCAACCTCGCGGCGCGCGTGGGCTGGCGCGGCGTCACGGCCGGTCTCGAGGCGCAGCATGCCGGCCGCATGTACCTCGACAACAACCAGAACCGGCTCGCCAGCATCGATCCGCGCACCGTGTTGAATGTCACCGCCGGATGGGGCTTCGCGGTCGGCGGGGCGTCGCGAGTCGAGCTCTCGCTCCGGGTCTCGAACCTGCTCGACGAGCGTTACGCCGCCGGCGGCTACATGGACTACGACGCGGAGGGCAGCCTCGCGCCGATGTTCGTGCCGGCCGCGACGCGCGGCTGGCTCACGCAGGTGAGCGTGGGGTTCTGACGGCGGCCGGTCAGCCGCTGGCGCCCGGCTCCGAAGGACCTTCGCCGGACGGTCCGCCCGAGCCTTCGACGGCCAGCCAGTCCAGCGCGGCCTGCATCGAGCGGAACACCGACACGACCTTGACGCCACTCTGGTTCATCGTGCGGTAGGTCTCGAACATGCGCGCGAACCCGTAGGCGAGATCCTGCGGGGCGACGATGGCCAGCCTCGACGACGCTCCCGGCACGTCCATGGCCGAGGCCAGATCGGCCAGTGCCCTCACGCGGTCGCCGGATGACACGACGAGATCCTCGGCCAGGCCCACGTCGACGATCTCGTCGTAGCCGGCCAGGTCGCCGCGGGACCAGACCTCGCGCTGATAGGCGAAGACATCCTCGTCCGACAGTGTCCTGGTCGCCGTGGCGAAGACGATTCGTCGTTCCCGGTCGATTCGGTAATCGAGGGGCATCGATACCTCCGACCTTCCCGGCCGCGACCAACTCGCGGCCCATGTCATGCTGCGACCCGGAGTCTAGCACTCCACGCGGGCCCGGTACTCAAGAGAGACAGGATGAAGACCAGTCGGAGTCCGGAATCGCAAACACCCACAGAACCTGCAATTTATGGCTGGTTCTTGCATGTTTGTCCATGAACCATTATTGTATCGCGGTCATTGTTTAGCCACGGTCATTGTTGAATCCAGCCCAAAGGGACCTCCATGACTGTCGTCCTCTCCCGAAGAGAGCGCAAGAAGGACGAGACCCGTCACCGGATCTTCCGCGCAGCGATTGGTCTCTTCCGCGAGCAGGGCTTCGAGCAGACCACGGTGGACGACATCACCGAGAAGGCGGACGTGGCGAAGGGCACCTTCTTCAACTACTTCCGCCGCAAGGAAGCCGTGCTCGCATTCCTCTCCGAGATCCGTCTGCAGGCCATCGAGGAGAACGCCGAGTCCTTCCTGGCCGAGACCAGGCCCGCACGCGAGAAACTGATGGACCTCTACTCGACCGCGGCCTCGGCCTACGAAGAGGACCGCGAACTCTCGCGCTACGTGCTGATCGAGTTGATGACGCGCATGTTCTCCCCCACGGAGGAGGTCGTGGTGCGGTGGCACGAGCAGATCGTCCGGCTCGTCACCCAGGGCCAGGAGAGCGGCGAGCTCAGGCGCGACCTGGCCCCGCTGAGGGTGGAGGCGGTGCTCACGGGTCTCTACTACGCCACGCTCTACGAATGGGTCTGCTGCGTGCCGGGCCCCTTCCCCCTGATCGACGAGCTGCGCACCCGACTGACGCTGGCGATGGAGGGCATCGCATCATGAGCATCCGAATCCCGTACCTCCCGCTCCTCCTCGCCGCCGCCCTGCTGTTGCCGGCCACGGTGCACGCCCGCCGTGAGCCTCCGCCCGCACCGGCGCCCACCGACACGCTGAGGCTCTCGCTCGACGACGCGCTCCAGCGCGCGCTCACCCACGGCGAGGAGATGCGCATCGCACGCGCCCTGGTGAAGCAGACCGAGGGCCAGGTGCTCGAGCAGCTCTCGCGCGCCCTGCCGCAGATCAGCGGCACGGTCACCTACAACCGGAAGCTCGAGAGCATCTTCCAGGACGCGGTCGCCGACACCGGATTCTTCGGGCAGATCCTCAAGAACAGCTCGTTCGCCGCGCAGCACACCTGGAGCGCGGACCTGACCGCCCAGCAGTTGCTGTGGTCCGGCGGGAAGGTGGGCGCGGCCCTGAAGACCGCGAAGGCGGCCAACCGCTCGGCGCACTCCCACGTGCAGGAGACCGCATCGGAACTGACCTACTCGGTTCGGCAGGCCTACTGCGACGCCGCCTACGCCCTCCGTCTCGTCGAGATCGCCGAGAGCACGCTCGCGCAGGCCCAGGAGCACCTCGCCCAGGTGAAGGCCGGACGTCGCGAGGGGAGCCGCTCCGAGTACGAGGCCCTGCGCGCCGAGGTGGATGCGGCCAACCAGGAGCCGCCCGTGGTGGCGACGAGAAACAACCTCGACGTCAGCCTGCTGGCGCTCAAGCGCCTGGTGAACGTGCCGCTCGAGCAGCCGGTGGTGCTGGTGACCCCGCTCGTTTCGGCCGACGGGACGGTCCCCGTGCTCACCGACCTCTCGACGGCCGTGGACCTGCGCCCCGCGCTCGCCGCGGCGGACTTCGAGGTCGAGGCGCGCCGGCAGGCGGTGCACGTCTACAGCGGGCAGCACTGGCCCGACCTCTACGTCTCCTCCACCGTGTCGCAGCAGGCGTTTCCCGCCGACCTGTGGCCGCGGAACAACGAGTTCCGACGCAACTGGGACGCGTCGGTGCGCCTCGAGGTGCCCATCTTCACCGGACTGCGCATCGAGGGCCAGGTGGCCCAGGCACGAGCGCAGTACGAGACGGCACGCGCCAACCGGGACCGCCAGCGCGAAACCGCGGCGATCGAGGCGGTCCAGGCGAAGGCCGAGTTGCAGCGCGCGCTGTCGACGCTGCAGGCCCGGCGCGGGACCGTGCGGCAGGCGCAGCGCGCCTGGGAGTTGGCGGGCGTGCGCTTCACCAACGGCATGTCCACGCAGATCGAGGTCTCGGACGCGCGGCTCCAGCTGCGGTCGGCCGAGGTGAACGAGATCCAGGCGATGCGCGACTACCTGCTCGCCATCGCCTCGCTGGAGCGCGCGGTGGGCCACGCGATCCCGATCGAGCGCAGGGCCCTCGAAGACGTCACCCCTTCCTCCAACCTCGAAGGAACCCACTGATGGATACGCGCCTGATGAAGCGTCTGCTGGCGGTCGGTGCGCTGCTCGTCCTGGTGGCGGGCTGCGCTGCAAAGCAGGACCGCACGAACAACGACCCGGCGGCGGCGCTGCTCGGACCGCAGGACGTCGCGAAGGTGGCGCGCGTGGACCTCGCCACGGGTCTGCCCGTCACCGGCACGCTCAAGCCCGCGCAGGACGTGAACCTCACCGCTCCGTATCCCGAACTGATCGATACCGTGTTCGTGAAGGAAGGAGAGGCCGTCCGGAAGGGACAGCCGCTCGCGCGCCTGCGCACCGAGTCCATGGCGCCGGCGGCGGCGAGCGCGGAGGCCCAGCGGCGCAGCGCGGCCGCCGACTACGCGCGCATGCAGAACCTCTTCAAGGAGGGCGCCGTCTCGCAGCGCGACGTGGAGAGCGCCGAGGCCCAGCTCCGGGCGGCCGAGGCCGGCGCCGCCTTCACCGACAAGCGCCTCAACGAGGCGACCGTGCGCTCGCCGTTCGACGGGGTCGTCGCGAAGCGCCTGGTGCAGGGCGGCGACCGCCTGGGCGACGGTGACGGGATGTTCCGGGTCGTGAACATCTCGGAGCTGGAGCTCGAGGCCAGCGTGCCGGGCGAGGCGGTGGGCGCGGTCAAGGTGGGCGCGCCGGTCGTGCTCACGGTGAGCGGGATCGAGGGCGTCACCATCCGCGGCCTGGTGGCACGCGTGAACGCGACCGCCGACCCGGCGACGCGCCAGGTGCGCCTCTACGTGACCGTACCGAACCGCGACGGCCGGCTGGTCGGCGACCTCTTCGCCAGCGGCCGCGTGCAACTCGGCCACGTCTCGGGCGTGCTGGCCGTGCCCACCGCGGGGATCCGCACCGGTCTGGACGGCGCGACTTACGCCTGGCTCATCGTGAGCGGACGCGCCGAGCGGCGCCCCGTCACCGCCGGCCTGCGGGACGAGGTGCGCGACCTCTTCGAGGTCGTGAGCGGGGTGAAGGATGGCGAGACGATCATCACCGGCCCCATCGAGACGCTCAACCAGGGGCAGCAGGTCCAGGTCGTGGACAACACCGCGCCCGCGCCCGCCGCGGCGCAGGGCACCGCTCCGGCCCGCGGCCCGGCGAAGCGTCCCGCCGGCAAGGGAAAGTAGCCATGTTCCTGAGTGACCTCTCCATCAAGCGGCCGGTCCTCTCCACCATGATGATCCTGGCCCTCGTGGTGCTGGGATTGTTCTCGTTCCGCCGGCTCGGCATCGACCTGTTCCCGAACGTCGAGTTCCCTTTCGTCGGCATCCAGACGAACTATCCCGGGGCCTCGCCCGAAGCGGTCGAGCGCGAGGTCACGAAGAAGATCGAGGAGGCGGTCAACTCGGTCGAAGGCGTCAAGGAGATCACCTCCACCTCGGCCGAGGGCTATTCGCTCATCTTCATCCAGTTCCGCCTGAACGCGCGGGTCCAGGACGCCCTGGCCGACGTGCGTGCCAAGGTGGACGGGATCCGGCTCGACCTGCCCCGGGAGATCGACCCGCCCGTCATCTCGCGCTACAGCACGACCGCCATGCCGATCATGAGTTTCTCGCTGCAGGGCGAGGGCTGGCCCCTGCGCGACCTCACCCGGCTCGCCGAGGAGACCATCAGCCGCCGCCTGGAGAACATCTCCGGCGTCGGCGGCGTGGACGTCGTCGGCGGGGTCCGCCGCGAGATCCACGCGCTGCTGATCCCGGACCGGATGAACGCGCTGGGCGTCTCCTCCGACATGGTGATCGCGGCGCTCCAGCGCGAGAACGCCGACCTGCCCGCGGGCCGCGTCGAGCAGGGCGCGCGCGAGGACCTGGTGCGCATCAAGGGCCGCATCCGCGAGCCACGCGACTTCAACCGGATCGTCGTGACCACCCGCGGCGGCACCCCCATCCACCTCGACGATCTGGCCCGCATCGAGGATTCGCAGGAGGAGGAGCGCGACGTCGCGCTGGTGGACGGCAAGCGCACGGTGGCCGTCGACATCCGCAAGGTTTCGGGCGGCAACACCGTGCAGATCGCCGACCAGGTCAACGCGGCCATCGCCGACCTCAACCGCACCCTGCCCGGCGGCGTGAAGCTCGCGGTCATCCGGGACAACTCGGTCTGGATCCGCCACTCGGTCGAGGACGTGCGCAAGACCCTGATCGAGGGCGCCATCCTCACGATCCTGGTCGTGTTCCTGTTCCTCAACTCCTGGCGCTCGACCGTCATCACCGGCCTGACGCTGCCGGTCTCCGTGATCGCGGCGTTCCTCGCCATCTACGCCTTCGGCTTCACGCTCAACATGATGACGCTGATGGCCCTCTCGCTGGTCATCGGGATCCTCATCGATGATGCCATCGTGGTGCGGGAGAACATCGTGCGGCACCTCGAGCGCGGCGAGGACCATTTCACCGCCGCGCGCAAGGGCACGTCCGAGATCGGCTTCGCGGTGGCGTCCACGTCGCTCTCGATCGTCGCGGTGTTCGTGCCTGTGGCGTTCATGGGCGGCATCGTCGGGCGCATGTTCTACGCCTTCGGCATCACCGTCACCTGCGCGGTGCTGGTCTCGCTGTTCGTCTCGTTCACGCTCGACCCGATGCTCTCGTCGCGCTGGTAC